>Ga0308159_1000156_pt1 | contig 230423 bp, 210 predicted proteins | sample PhyCR1_FD_201040 | JGI IMG/M metagenome (GOLD analysis project Ga0308159, IMG submission 201040) | Phyllosphere microbial communities from UC Gill Tract Community Farm, Albany, California, United States - DLSLC.R1 | ecosystem: Host-associated > Plants > Phyllosphere > Unclassified | place...
AAAAAGGAAAGAGGTAGTATCTATCGGTCAATATACTTCATGAGTTATTTTGCCATCGGTCTACTCTCGATCCTTTTCACTTTATGCTTACTAAATTAAACATTGTAAACATAGGAGCCATCGGATCAGGGTGACGACACTCCAGTAAGTGCCTACATCAAATAAAACAGATCTTTTAAATTTAGTGAATTAACTTTTGATCCTTATCTAAATGCCACGCCAGTTTACAACCTGTTGCAGCAGGATTTTTATCTTCTAAAAAGCTCAGGTAATTAAAAAATTACTGATTTTGTTTTTCTACCGGAGGAGCAGATAGCAATCCTTTGATATCACTCTCCACTTCTTCCTCTTCGCCTTTTTTCTTTTTCTTGTTTTTTGATTTTAAACCTTTACCACTTAAACGCTCCTCAATAATTTTATCATATTCGGTTTGTTGCTCTGGCCTTAAAACGTTGCGGATATTTTTCGAGGTTTCGTTCTGAAGCTTATAAAATTTATCTACATCCTCCTCGCGTGAATTACCGGCCTGTTGTCTTTTAATTAAATCAGCTTGTTCTTTTGCCTGGTTATAGGTATAACTATAAATGACACTTTTTTGCGTACCGTTTAGTTTTAATCGTTTTTCCAGATCATCTACATTCTTTTGAGCAATTTCTGCCGGGGTAGGCATTTTATTCTGTTGTGCACGTACCAGCACATTTACGCCAACAATAATTAAAAATAAAACTACAAGCCTTTTCATTTTGAATATTTTATATGCGAAGTTACTTAAATATCTTAAAACAAGAAAGTCCCGATCTACACCGGGACTTCTCTTCAATTTTATAAAACTTTTCTCTTACAAAGCTTTTTTGTAAAGTTCAGCAACTGCATCCCAGTTGATTACATTCCAGATTGCTGCTAAATAATCAGGGCGTTTGTTTTGATATTTTAAATAATAAGCGTGCTCCCAAACATCAATACCCAAAATTGGCGTTCCTTTCACTTCGGCAATATCCATTAAAGGATTATCCTGGTTAGGAGTAGAAGAAACCTGAAGTTTTTTATCTGCACCTACAGATAGCCAGGCCCAGCCTGAACCAAAACGTGTAGCACCAGCCTCCTGTAATTTAGTTTTAAGCTCAGCAAACGAGCCAAAAGTTTCATTAATCGCTTTAGCTAAATCGCCGGTTGGCTCACCGCCTTTGTTCGGACCTAAAATGTTCCAGAATAAAGAGTGGTTATAGTGTCCACCGCCATTGTTTCTAACAGCCGCAGGGTATTTTGAAATGTTTTTAACAATTTCCTCGATGCTTGAATTTGCCTCTGGCTTACCTTCTAACGCTTTGTTTAGGTTGGTAACATATGCCTGGTGGTGTTTATCATGGTGGATTTCCATGGTGGTTTTATCAATATGCGGTTCTAATGCATCGGTTGCGTAATGTAACGCAGGTAATTCAAAAGCCATAGTTTTATGTTTAAAGATTAAAAAAATATTTCTGTAGCAAATATAACATTACAACGTTAAGATTTGTTCATGTTATTATCATCAAATCACTTTCTGGGTTAATGTTGTAATGTTGAAGGCTTTAATGCTGGAAGGTTTTTTGTAAAATCAGCATCGTCCTCCTTTACAACGAAGGATGCTCAATATCGGCGATTGAATTGCTATACCAGCGCTTAACGCATTACAAATACGCACCTCAATAACCCTCATTAAAAACGAGGACAATTAGACTAACTACCTCTTCTTCGCAAAGAAATCCTTCATCAGCATACCGCATTCTTCAGCCATTACGCCGCCTTTTAAAAGCGTTTTAGGATGCAGCAGTTGAGCATTCCTGGAGATAAAGCCTCTTTTTTCTTCCCTTGCGCCATAAACAATGCGACCGATCTGTGTCCAATAACTTGCGCCGGCACACATTACACAAGGCTCAATAGTTACATATAAAGTACAATCCTTTAAATATTTTCCTCCAATGGTTTGTGCGGCAGAGGTAAAAGCCTGCATTTCAGCATGTGCGGTCACATCGTTAAAACGTTCGGTTAAATTATAGCCACGGCCTATAATCCTGTTTTTACTGACTACAATAGCACCTATCGGAATTTCATCTTCAGCCAAAGCCTTTTTTGCCTCTTCCAAAGCCAGTTTCATATAGTGAATATCTTCTTCTTCGGGATCGGTATTTTCGAAATTGTAAAAACTCATGAGGCAAATATAGGGTAATAATGACCAAAAAAGCTTCCGGAGGCTCCAAAGGCAAAGGATCGGCAAAACTGCCGAAGTCTGAGTTGAAAATTGGTTAGGTTTTGGAGCGCAACATCAGCGCTTATCGGCTGCTTCAGTCCTGCTTTACGCTCCAAGTCCTCTCCCGGTGAAAACCGGGATTGCGGGCTTTCCGCTGCAATCAGGGCTAATTGGCCGCAGCAATTACGTGTAAACTCCGGAAGCTAACTATTAAACCAATTTACTTCCGTTCGGCACTTTACGTTCCACCGTAGTTAATACAATATCTCCGTTTTCATCAGCGAAACCGGTTACTAAAAATTCTGACATAAATTTCCCGATTTGTTTTTTAGGGAAATTGATCACCCCGACAATCTGTTTTCCAGGTAATTCTTCCAATGTATAATGTTTGGTAATCTGCGCGCTGCTCATTTTGATACCATATTCGCCGAAATCTACCTTCAATTTATATGCCGGTCTTCGGGCTTCAGGAAATTCGAAAGCCTCAAGAATAGTACCTACCCTTAATTCAACCTTTTCGAAGTCGCCCCATGTAATTTGTTCCATATGATTAATGTATATGACGCAAAAATATAAATATTAAAGCATTAGATACAGCTTCAAATGATGCGAAGTATTTAACCGTTTGGCATTAAACACAACAGGAATTTACAAAAAATTTGCGTTTTATATTTTTACCACTATCTTTATGCAACCGTTTGCATAACCAAATATTAAATTAAGATGAAAGCATGTATTTATTAGGAATTGATTTAGGTACCTCATCCATTAAAGTTGCAGTTGTTGATGCAGCTACACAAAAAAATATAGCCACCGCTCAATATCCGGAACAAGAAACAGCCATCAAATCTTTACAATCAGGCTGGGCAGAGCAGTCGCCCGATGAATGGTGGGAAAATGTTCAGCAGGCCATCCTCAAATTAAATTCAACCGGTCTTTTTGATCCGAAGGAGATCAAGGCCATTGGCATTGCCTATCAAATGCACGGACTTGTTGTGGTAGATCAAAATCAGCAGGTACTCCGCGATAGCATTATCTGGTGTGACAGCAGGGCTGTTGAACTGGGAAATAGCGCTTTTGACGCTATCGGTCACGAAAAATCCTTAAAACACCTATTAAACTCACCTGGAAATTTTACGGCATCGAAACTGGCCTGGGTAAAAGCAAACGAACCCGATATCTATAACTGTATCGATAAAATCATGCTTCCCGGCGATTTTATTGCAATGAAATTAACCGGAGAAATCACTACAAGTATTTCGGCTCTATCCGAAGGTATTTTCTGGGATTTTGAAAACCACGAAATCTCTAAAGATGTAATGGATTATTACGGCATCTCCAGCAACCTGATCCCAACCGTAAAACCTTTATTTTCGGAACATGGTTATTTAAAAACGGATATTGCACATGCATTAAATTTAACTGCCGGCATCCCGGTAGCTTATAAATCTGGCGACCAACCCAACAATGCACTTTCCTTAAACGTATTAAAACCTGGAGAGGTTGCCGCTACAGCCGGAACATCGGGGGTAATTTATGGTGTAAGCGATGAACTTACTTATGATAAGCAATCAAGAGTGAATACCTTTGCGCACGTAACCTATTCAGGAGAAAAAAAGCACACTGGAGTTTTGCTATGTATTAATGGTACCGGAAGCATGTACCGTTGGGCAAAACATAATTCCGCGCCACTGTCTAGCTATGCTGAACTTAATATACAGGCCTCGAAAGCACCAATAGGCAGCAATGGTTTAAAAGTACTTCCTTTCGGCAACGGTGCAGAACGGATGTTAAATAATCAATATACAGGTGCAGAGTTATTGGGCATCGACCTAAACCTCCACAATCAATCAGACATCTTCCGGGCTATACAAGAGGGGATTGCTTTTGCTTTCCGTTATGGATTGGATATCATGCGGGAAAATGGCATGCAGCCTAAAGTTATCCGTGCCGGAAAGGCCAATCTGTTTTTAAGTGAGGTATTTGCACAAACGTTTGTAGATGTTACGGGCATTCCGGTTGAACTTTATGAAAACGACGGCAGTGTGGGCGCAGCCTTGGGTGCCGGTATAGGTGCCAGCATTTTCAAAAGCGCAGAAGAGGCTTTTAGCAATCACAAAGTCATCAAAACGTTAGTGCCTCAACATTCAGCTGAGTATGAGCCGGTCTATCAGGATTGGAAAGAAATATTAGAAAAACAATTAGCAACTGGTTAACGGTTGATCGCTTTATCGTGAGTTTTTATCACGAACCATTGACCAACAAACCATCAATCAAAAAACAAAAAACATGACAAAAGTAGTAACCGGAGCAACGGAATTTTTCAAAGGCATTGAGCAGATCAAATTTGAAGGCCTGGAAAGTGATAATCCATTAGCATTTAGATGGTATGACGCCAACAAAGTAGTCGCTGGCAAAACCATGAGTGAGCATTTTAAATTTGCTTGTGCTTACTGGCATTCATTTAATGGTAATGGCGCAGATCCGTTTGGAGGTGCAACACACGTTTTCCCTTGGGATGAAAAAAAAGATGCAGTGGAAAGGGCTAAAGATAAAATGGATGCAGCCTTTGAATTTATCACGAAAATGCAGATTCCTTATTATTGTTTCCATGATGTGGATGTGGTAGATTATAGCGATGACGTTGCCGAAAACGAGCGCAGATTACAGGCCCTTGTTGAATATGCAAAACAAAAACAAGCAGATAGCGGCGTAAAACTATTATGGGGAACAGCGAATTTATTTAGCCACAAGCGTTATATGAACGGTGCATCTACCAATCCTGATTTTCATGTACTGGCCCATGGTGCTGCCCAGGTTAAAGCTGCTTTAGACGCAACCATTGCCCTTGGTGGTGAAAATTATGTTTTCTGGGGTGGAAGAGAAGGCTATATGAGCTTATTAAACACCAATATGAAACGTGAGCAGGATCATCTGGCAAAATTCTTACATACGGCTAAAGATTATGCACGCAAACAAGGTTTTAAAGGAACATTTTTTATTGAACCGAAACCATGTGAGCCTTCTAAACACCAATACGATTACGACGCGGCAACAGTAAAAGGCTTTTTACAGGAATACGATCTGTTGTCAGACTTTAAATTAAACCTGGAGGTAAACCATGCTACACTTGCCGGCCATACTTTCCAGCATGAGCTACAAGTTGCGGTAGATAATGGCTTGTTAGGCTCTATCGATGCAAACCGTGGCGATTATCAAAATGGATGGGACACCGATCAATTCCCAAATGATATTAATGAACTAACCGAAGCCATGTTAATCATTTTAGAAGGTGGTGGTTTGCAAGGTGGCGGTGTAAATTTCGATGCGAAAATCCGCCGTAACTCTACTGATCAAAAAGACTTGTTTTATGCACATGTAGGCGGAATGGATATCTTTGCAAGGGCATTGGTTACTGCAGATGCCATTCTTCAGAAATCTGAATACAAAAAGGTAAGGGCCGACCGCTATGCCTCATTTGATAGCGGAAAGGGAGCCGAATTTGAACAAGGAAAATTAAGTTTAGAAGACTTAAGGAATTACGCTGCAGAAAACGGCGAACCAGAGGTACGCAGCGGAAAGCAGGAATATCTTGAGAACCTTATTAACCGGTATATTTAATTATCCCAATAAATATATTATCCGCGGTCTGTGTATACACAGACTGCGGTAGTACCTAAACCAAGCAAACTTAAATTTCTCTTCTACTGAAGGGCGCATTCTATTGCGAATGATAATCAAATAACCCATCTTAGCCGAATAATCTTTAATTTGGGGAAGTCCAAAATTAATAAACGTCATTTTAACATTTTTTAATTCAAAAAAAGCGGATATTAATTTATGATTTTGCTACATTTAGATTTCTAAACCAAATAACTTAAATGAAAGTCACAGATTACATTATTTTTTTAGCCTACTTTGCCATTGTGGCAGTTTATGGCTTTTGGATTTACCATCGTAAAAAGCAGAAGCAGATGAGCAGCAAGGATTATTTCCTTGCAGAAGGTTCACTCACCTGGTGGGCCATTGGTACCTCTTTAATTGCCTCGAATATTAGTGCCGAGCAATTCGTAGCCATGAGCGGCGATGGATTTAAAATGGGATTAGCCATTTCTACTTACGAATGGATGGCAGCTGCAACATTAGTAATTGTAGCCACATTTTTTATTCCCGTATATCTTAAAAATAAGATCTACACCATGCCACAATTCTTGAGTCAGCGTTATAATGGCACGGTAGCCATGATTATGGCTGTGTTTTGGTTGTTATTGTATGTTGTGGTAAACTTAACCTCTATCTTGTACCTTGGTGCACTCGCTGTAAGCAGTATTTCGGGTATTGGCTTTTGGTATTGTATGATCGGTCTCGCCATTTTTTCTGTAATCATAGCGTTGGGTGGCATGAAAGTAATTGGTTACACGGATGTAATTCAGGTGGCGTTTTTAATTTTCGGCGGTTTAGCAACTACTTATCTGGCACTTAACTTGGTGAGCGACCATTTTGGTGGCCATGGCGTGTTAGATGGTTTATCGTTTTTAAGGGAAAAAGCACCCGATCATTTCCACATGATCTTCAAAAAAGATAGTGCCAATTATGCCTCATTACCAGGTATGACGGTATTGCTTGGCGGTATGTGGATTGTAAACTTAAACTATTGGGGCTGTAACCAGTACATCACTCAACGTGCTTTAGGTGCTGATCTGAAAACGGCTAGGGCAGGTATCTTATTTGCCGCATTTTTAAAGCTTTTAATGCCATTAATTGTGGTATTACCGGGTATTGCAGTATATATGTTATATACAGAAAAAACTGGTATTGATGTAAATTCAATGATGCCGGGTGGCGAACTTCGTCCGGATAGGGCTTACCCTACTTTATTGAATATTCTGCCTACAGGCCTTAAAGGTTTATCTTTCGCGGCGTTAACCGCAGCAATTGTTGCTTCACTGGCGGGTAAAATCAATAGTATCTCTACTATTTTTACCCTGGATATTTTTAAGAAACACATTAATACGGCGGCCTCTGAAAAGAAACTGGTAGGTACTGGACGCGTAGTTGTTATTGTTGCAATGGCTATCGCAATTGCCATTTCTCCTTTCTTAGGTATTGATAAAAAAGGTGGTTTCGAATTTATTCAGGAATATACAGGTTTTGTAAGTCCTGGTATTTTCGCGATGTTTATCTTAGGCTTCTTCTGGAAAAAAACCACTTCTAATGCGGCTTTATTTGCCACTATAGGTGGTTTTGGTTTATCGGTATTACTAAAATTCTTACCAGGAATGATGGATTTATCTTTCCTTCACAATTTTGGATTTTCGGTAGCTAATGCAGATGGAGTTTATGAAATACCTTTCTTGGATAGAATGGGAATTGTATTTGTAGTTTGTATAATCGTGATGTTTGCCATCAGTATGTTCGAGAACAGCAAAGGCGATAAATCTAATGGTTTAGAAGTAGATTCAAGCATGTTCAAAGTTCATCCTTCGTTTGCCGTTGGATCACTGATTGTATTCGGAATTTTAGTAGCGCTTTACTCTACTTTCTGGTAAAATTAAAATCAATAGTATATAAAAGGCTCGCGATGAAAATTGCGGGCCTTTTTTGTTTTTCTAATAATATTATAATAATGATCAATTTTTCACCTATCCGTAGGGACGCTGCGCTTAGCTATACGGACAGGGTAAGGTAATTAACGAAACCCGGCTTACCAGAACCTAATCGATAAATTAAATTCTGTTTAAATGAAATATTGAGTTTGAAAACTCAATCCTATTCATCAGCCCGTAGAGACGCTGCGCTTAACTCTACGGACAGGGTAAGGTAATTAACGAAACCCGGCTTACCAGAACTTAATCGATAAGTTAAATTCTGTTTAACTGAAATATTGAGTTTGAAAACCCAACTCTGTTTATTAATCCGTAGAGAGCTGCGCTTAACTCTATGGATAGAAAATTATTGTGCGCAAGGTCCGTCTGGAATTTCTTTGCTTATTTTGATCACTTTGGTAACCACCAGAGTAGAATCGAAATCGGCCGCGACGGTAGCGGTATCGGTTTTAGTAAAATAACCTTCGAGTTCTACATATACAGGCTCATAAGGCTTTTCGAATCCTAAATTACTGTACGATAACTCTAATTTTTTCACACTGTCTGTAACCCAAAATTCGCGGGTATCCTCACATAGTGTAATTGATTTCATTTCAGGGCCAAATGTATACAAACCCTTTACAATTTTAAGATTGTTCTTTTCTCCCTCGGCTTTATCATTCCTGTTACAAGCTGTAGCGGCTACGCCAAGGAGCACAACAAGTACAATTGCTTGCTTAAATAACTTCATTTTATATCGTTTGATTAATTTGATCTATCTTTTTAACGCTTAAATTGGATGACAAAGCGGATGCCAAAAATGAGAAGATACCTACCGTAATAAAAACTAATACAAAATCTTTCCATTTTAATGCAATCGGATAAGAACTTACCAATGTTTTATTTACTTCATCGCCCATTTTAATCAACCCATAGGTATGTTGAAAATAATAAAATATAATTCCTATGATTAGCCCCAATACACAGCCAGACATGGTAATCATCATACCCTCAAATAAAAATATACGTTTGATTAATTTCTTTCCTGCGCCTAAACTGCTTAGAATGGCCACATCCTTTACCTTATCGATTACTAACATGGTTAACGACCCTATGATATTAAATATAGCAATAATCAGGATAAAAGTAAGGATAATATACACGGCCCATTTCTCCGTATTTAAAATATGGTAGAGTGACTTATTTTGTTCGGCCTGATTTCTGACTTCATAATCTTTACCGGCCTTTTCGATTATTTCATCTTTAAAATCATCTACATCAACACCTGGTTGCAGATTAATTTCAATAGCAGACACATTTTTATCTTCCCCAAGCAGCTCACGTGCAAAATCGAGTGGAACAATAATCCCATTGTCGAAATCTTGTTGCACTTCGAAAACACCGCTAACCCGGATATTTTTGACCACAAAATCATCAGCTGGATTGATCGTATTTACAGCGATATCCTTTTTTGGCGAATAAATTTCCAGTTCAGTAAAAGGATCAACTGTATTTACAGCCAAATAACTTTGTAATGCAGAACCGATTACAGCATTATCACCGCTTTTGTTATGCAATATAAAACGGCCTTCCTTAATGGTACTGTCTAGTTTTGTGTTCTTTAAGTAATCTAAACTTACCCCTTTTACCATTCCCACAGCCTGCTTATTGTTGTATTTCAACAATGCATTTTCCTGCAGCACTTCGGTAAAAGCCGCCACATCTTTATTTTTTCTAAGCTGATTAAAATAACCTGTATTCGGATCAAAAGTCTTCCCCTTGGCTGGTGTAATCGCAATTTGCGGTGTAATGGTATCAAACATATTCAGCACTACGGTTTCTAACCCATTAAAAACCGACAAGATAATAATCAAAGCTGCGCTGCCAACCATTACGCCTACCATTGATATGCCCGAAATCAGATTAATGGCATTGGTTGACTTTTTGGCAAAAAGATACCTTTTGGCAATGTAAAACGATGTATTCACAGCAGTAAATATAGTTAAAATGTAAGATGCAACGATGTAAGATGGAATATACGAGCGAGTTATTACATCATCCCCCATCCATTTTACATTTCACCTTAAAAAAACGGGTTATGTTGTTTTTCAAAACCAATGCTCGTTGCTGGTCCATGGCCCGGATAAACTTTGGTTTCATCAGGTAAGACAAAAAGTTTATCAGAAATGTTTTGAATTAATTGCTGATGGTTGCCGCCTGGCAGATCAGTACGCCCGATACTGCCATAAAAAAGCACATCGCCGCCTATTAACATATGATCAGCCGCACTGTAAAAACAAAGGTGTGCCGGCGAATGTCCCGGAGCAAAAATCAGTTCCAGTTTACTATTGCCAAAAGAAATCGTCCCTGTTTCAGGCAAAAAGGTATCTGGCAAAGGAGATACTTCATAACGGGTAAAGCCCATTGATGGTGCATAACCTGGAACGGCATTTAAAATCGGCAATTCACCTTCATGAAACTGTGGTTTTAAACCATAGGTTTCAGCCACAAATTTATTGCCGAAAACATGATCAAGATGGCAATGTGTATTAAGCAACAAAACAGGATTCAATTCTTCCTGTTTAATGAAAGCGGCCAATTCATTTTGCTCAAAACCTTCGTACATACCTGGATCAATAATGGCACATTCCTTTGTTTCATCATAAAGCACATAGGTATTTTCGCTGTAAGCGTTAAAAGTGAAGGTTTTTACTGTAATCATAAGTATTTAGAAAAAGTCTGTTCAAAGGAACAGAAATAATAAACTAATTTTTCCACCTAAAAGTAGAAATCAAGGTATCGATATCTTTTTTAATAAATTTAACAACGGGTTCAATAGAATCGTATTGTGGGCGTTCATTAAAGTATAAAGCTCCTCTAAAATAATGTTTAGCACTATCTGTTAAAAAAAACTGAACGGAAGATGCCGTATTCCCTTCAATGGCATAGTAAATGCCATAAACGTTATGGTCAGGGTAATTAATCATTTTTTGATCTATCGCACTTGCTTTTATGGTGTGTTTAAAGGCAAGCTTCCTGGCATCTTCCACCATTTCATCATACTCACTTTTCCCTGAAACATCATAATAAGTTAAATGCAGAAAGCCGTTAAATTGTTTAAAGTGCAAATTGTACCAGTTTTTTTGAGCATCGCGGCTTTGATCTTGCTCTACCGTAGCATAAGTCGGGTATTTAAACGTAAAGGGAACTGCTTTGGTAAATGCGGTATAATCCTTTTTAGGGAATACAATCCTGAAATAGGCTTTTGGTTTAGGGCTGTAATCGTGGTTTTGACAAGCTGTTACGCATAAAAGCAGTGCAAAGAGTAAAAAAATCAACTGGTTTATTTTCATTCCTCAAAAAATCTGCTTACTGGTTAACAGGATAAAGATAAGCTAAATTATTTATTCCAGATGGCCCAGGCTTTTTCAGCTTGCTGATGCAACATTTCAAGTCCGTTTTTTGTTCTTGCACCGCCAGCAGCGGCCTTAACCAGAAATGCAGTTTCGAGTGGGTTATAAACCAGGTCGTAAGCCAGGTGTTCAGGCCCGATTAAACTGTAATCAATATCCGGAAAGGTATCTACATTTGGCGACATGCCCAACGGCGTGGTATTGATTAATAATTTATGCGAATCCAAAATTTCTGGTGTAATCTCAGAATATATTAGGGTTCCTGCAGTTGCCTTACGCACCACTGTCTGGTATTCGATATTCAACTTTTCCAAAACATACTTTACCGCTTTTGCTGCGCCACCATCGCCAAAAACAAGCGCTTTGTTATGTTGCGGCCCTAACAATGGCTTTAGCGATTCTTCAAAGCCATAAGCATCGGTATTATAACCTTTTAAATAGCTTTCACCTTCAAAGCTTCTGATTGAAATACAATTTACAGCACCAATTTTTTCTGCGGCTTCATCTACTTCATTTAAATAACACAGCACATTAACCTTATGCGGAATGGTTACATTAAGTCCAAAAAGTGATGGATTTTCACTCAGCAGGTCAGGCAACGATTTTATATCTGCGATCGGGAAAAGCTCATATTGATGATCGGTAATGCCTTCATTTTGAAATTTTTCCGTGAAATATTTTTTAGAGAACGAGTGAGAAAGTGGGTAACCGATTAAACCGTATGTTTTCATATTGATATAACAAGCAAACCCTACAGGCCTTTGAAACCTGTAAGGTTTATTTAACTATGCGCCTCGCAATGACGAATTTTGTCTTTATTTTACCTTATTCAGGAAATAATCGAAAGTATCACCACGTAATCCTAAACGAATGGTTTCTAGCGGAATTACTTCTGCCGGGGCAATATTACCTAGGTTTACATTACTGCCAATCAACTTAATGAACCAAACCTGTTGTTCTTTTTGAGGAGCTTCCCAGATAATGGTTTCTTCCGGAATCTGCGTTAAAATTTCATCAACCAATCCTTCGCGTACTTCACCGCTTCCACGGTAAATACCAACGTTACCACCTTCGCGGGCCTCTGCAATTACTTTCCATGAGCCTGCCTCAATTTCGGCCTGCATTAATTTGATCCACTTGTAAGGGGCAAATATTTTAGCGGCATCTTTACTGCCTACTTCAGAAATAACGGTAACCTGTTTAGCCAGTTCGCTAATGAATCCACATTTTTTGTCGTGCTCAATTTCGATAGACCCATCAGATACTTCTGCATATTCCATTCCGTATTGATCTAAAACACGCTGGTAATCTGAAAACTGGTTACGGATAATAAAAGCTTCAAATAATGTTCCACCAAAATAGGTAGGAATGCCTGCGCTTTTATATAAAGCCAGTTTTTCTTTAAGGTTTGGCGTAACATGCGATGTTGCCCAACCTAATTTTACAATATCTGTATGTATGCCGGCAACTTCAATAAAATCTTCAACCTGGCGTAGGCTCAATCCCTTATCCATAACCATTGTTAAGCCCTTTTGGCGCGGTTTAGTCGGACGTTCGGGAACGTTTAATAAAGGATAATTCATATGCGTACAAAAGTGAAAAAAATTTTCAGATTTATTTGTTAAATTTTTCTCACAAGGTCGTTACCTTATATATCTGTTTATAACACTCAAAATGGCACTATTATCCTGTAATTGCGGTAGGTATTCAAACAAAATATAATGTTTATCTGGGTCAGTTGTTAAAGCGGTTTCCAAATAACCCAATGCATCAGCATAGTTTCCTATGGCGAAAAGATAGGCTACCATCCTATAATACAGTTCTGCAGCTTCAGGGTTATTTTTAATTGCCTCCGCCATTGTTTCCGCTGCTTCACGCAATTTTCCCTGTTCATAGAGCACAGTACTAAAATCCAGCCAGGCTTCAACATCCAAAGGATTAAACTCCAGTACTTTTTCATATGCTTCGATCGACTCATCAATCTGGCCCAGCTTATAATAAGCATCGGCCATGGCGAACCAGAAATCTGCATTCTCCGCTTCCAGGTCTATGGCTTTTTTATAAAAGTGTAATGATTCGAAATAACGTTCCTCAAAATTAAGTGTAACCCCAATCCCAAACCAGGCATCAGCCATTTTAGGATCCATTTTTACCGATTTTTTATAGTAAGAACGGGCCTCATCCATTTTCTCCAGTTTCTCGTAACATTCGCCAATGGCACAATAAGTATCGGCATTGGGCTGTTCGTACTCAAAAGTCTGTTTATAAACTTCTATCGCCTCATCATATTTATCAAGCTGCACCAGCGCATTTCCTTTGTTAAAATAGGCTGAACTGAAATCTTCTTTAATCAAGATGGCATAGTCATAAGCGTCGATCGCTTTTTCGAAAAGATTTAACTTATGGAAACTATTGCCCAGATTGTACCAGGCCGCATAAGAATACGGATCAGTATCAATATATTGCTGATAAAATTTGATACTTTCTTCTTGTTTGTCTAACACATCATAACAGAAAGCAAGCTCATACAAACCATCCTGGTTTTCCATATTCTGCTCTAAGCTAAGCTTGATATAGGTAATGGCACTTTCATAATCGCCCATACTCTGGTAAACATAAGCCATCTGCAATAATATCTCATCCGTACTTTCGGCCAGTCCCAAAGCTTTTTCATAATTTTCCAAAGCCTCGTCAAAACGTTCGGTATTCTGGAAAATATTACCGCGGAGCAGATAAATATCTGGTTCTGATGGTTCTAAAAGCTCAGCTTTTTGCAACGCAATAAAAGCCTTTTCGCTATTGTTCGTTAAGATGTAAAGGTGAGCCTGTTTAATTAAAAAAATCGTGGCATAAGGGTGTTGACTGATTGCAAAATCAACTACCTGCAAAGCTTTGACCGGATCATTTTTCTCAATGTAAAAATCTACAATGTATTCGAATGCCCCTGCATCGAAAAAATACTGATCCTGGTTCCGCAGCATTTCTTCGTAACGTTCTACTGAACGTTGTGCATCTTCGTTGGATTCAAAAAAGAATTCTTCTTCCATATATTATACTATTAAAGAACCGTGCCAATAAGCAGAAAAACACATTATAATTTTAGCAATTTTAATTATCCGTTTTTAAAATAATTATTAACATCAATAGCCGCAAAGGCGCTAAACAGCTGAATATAAAGCCTGTTAACTATAGTTAAGATGTGTGGATAATCGATAGATTTGTTGCAACATCGCGGTTCCTTTTCCCTTCTTCCACAAAAATACTATAAATTTATGGCATATACTAATGAAGAGGGATGAAAGGATTAACCTTGTTTGCCCTGTTTTTGTCTGCTTTATTATAAGGGGATTTGCTCAAAGCGATGAAGAAACCAGGACTGGCAAATTGTTTATATTATTGATACGGGTGGGAAAAGAGGCTGTAAATAGATCTTGGATAATCCTAGGAGTTACTGGATATCAATAAAAAAAGTCGTCATCTCGACTGAAACGCAGTGGAATGGAGAGATCTATCAAACACAGATTTCTCGACTTCGTTGCACTCCGGTCGAAAGGACGACCTGTTGGAGGAATAAGAATTACTCTTTTCCTAAATCGGCAGCTCCTTTTTTAAATAACTCCGCCTGCTTATTCAATTTGGCTTTTTCTTCTCCGCTTGCAGCATTTGCCTGTTTAGTTTTGCCTTGGGCAGTAGCATTATAAGCACCAGCAAGTTGTTTGTTTAAATAAGGCTGCAATTTTAATCTTTCAATAGCATTACCAATATTCATTATACCTTGCTCGGTAACTGCAGGATTTGTATTTGCTCTTAAATACTGAAAATACTGACCAATTACACCAAATATCTTATCCCTATCACCTGTAAGCATAATATTATCATAAAATGCCTGATAGTCATCTTTTGGATCGCTGACGTATAGGGTAGCGATTGACGGTGCGATATGCGTCCTCGTCTCTTCATCTAACGCTGCTATAGCCGACGTCGTTTCCTGCGGTGCCAGTTTAGCCAAACCATCAACGCCCGCAGCAATTACCCTGTAAGATCTGTCTTTTAAGCTTTCTGACATTAAAGCTTTATAGGCCTGGTCTCCGGTTTCAGCTAACTTCACAATTGCAGCTGCTCTGGCATCTGTATTTTTATCTGTTTTGGCAATCTGAAGTAAAACAGGTAACGCTGCTGCTTTAATCTGGGCATCTTCTAAATTAATGCCGGCAATACTCAATGCGCGTAAATCTGCCGATTTATCTTTCAAACCTTCTAATAGCACCATTTGACCGCTGTTGGCTTTGCTTTGCATAATAAACTGTATAGCCTCAATCCTATTGGCATAACTTGGCGCATTTTTGTATTGAAAATAATAGTTTTCGGCCGTTTTATTGTCATTGGTTTCGCCAACTAAAATTTTATCTACATCAAAATCGATTAAATCTGGTTTGGCACTTACCTCAAAATTAAAATCCTGCTCACGGCTATTGATCAGAATTTCTTTCCTGATTTTTTTACCTCCGGCATAAATATCAAGTTTAACCGGCAACGTAAAGGTTTGTACGCTGGTATCCTGTGTTTGTTTAACTTTAATGGTTGCTTTTCCATTTTCATAACCATAATCGATACTTAAAATCGGGTGACCACCATTGTAATACCATTGATTGAAATAAGGACTCCAGTCTTTTCCGGTAACATCTTCCATTGCCAGACGCAACTGATGCGTTTCGCCATTTTTAAAGGCATTGTTAGTGAGGTAGCGGTTAAGCGATTTGTAGAAAGCTTCATCGCCCATTCGGTTTTTCAGGTCATACAGAATGACCGAGCCTTTGGCATAACTGATATTATCGAACATGTCTTCCTTATCATTGTAATAAAAGCGGGCCAAAACCGGACTTTCGCCTTTTTTAGTTGAACCGAGATAAGACTGTAATTTTTCGTAACGCGACTTATCTTCCGCATCCTTGCCGGCATCACGCCCATGCCAGATGATCTCGCCAAAAGTGGCGAAAGATTCATTCATGGTTAAATTAGACCAAGATTCAGCGGTGACATAATCTCCAAACCATTGGTGAAAAAGCTCATGTGCAATGGTACCTTCTTCGTTTCCATCCAACAGCTCGCGGTCTGTTTTTTGTACCTGTTCGCCATGTAAAGTGGCTGTAGTATTTTCCATCGCCCCTGAAACATAATCTCTGGCTACCACCTGCGCATATTTATTCCATGGATAATCTACACCCAATAAATTGCTATAAAACTGGATCATATCAGGCGTCTTCCCAAAAATCTGTTTCGCGTATGGTGCGTACTTCGGCTCCAGGTAATAACTAACTTCTTTGCCTTTATAATTATCTTTGGTGATTTTAAAATCGCCTATCGCCATCATAAATAAGTATGGCGAGTGGGGTAAATCCATTTTCCAGGTATCGGTTCTTGTACCGTCGGCATTATTTTTTTGGCTTACCAATTTCCCGTTCGACAGGGTAGTGTATTTCGATTTTACCGTCATCGAAATTTCCTGGGTTGTTTTCTGATCGGGTTTGTCAATTGTTGGAAACCAAGCCGATGAAGATTCTGTTTCGCCCTGCGTCCAGATCTGGGTAGGCTTGTTTTTATCAGTACCATCAGGGTTGATAAAATATAAACCTTTGGCATCGGTTATGGCCGCACTTCCCTTTACTTTTAATTCGTCAGGTTTCGCTGTATAGGCGATGTATATTGTATATTTTTCGTTATTGGTATACTTTTTATTTAAATTGATATACAACTTATTATCGTTATACGTGTACTTAAGGGGGGTATTTGCTTTGGCTCCAACCAGCGCAACGGTTTTAATGTCCATCCCCTGTGCATCTAGTGTGAGTGAATCGGTGGTGTAGAAATGAGGCTTTAAAGTTATCCAGGCTTTACCATACAGGTAGCGCTTGGCGTAATCAAATGAAACATCTAGTTTGGTATGCACCAGATCATTGATTTTGGTTGGGGTTACCCGATAAACGCCCAGGTTTGATTTTTCTATGGCTTTTTCCTGCGCCAAAAGCGGATTACTTGCAAAAACCGCTGCCAATAGTATGCCACAGGCAATATTTTTTTTATTCATTTTTATGATTTTAATAAGTCAGTATCTTGAAGGCAAGATATTAAGAATTGTGGTAATTACCATTTACTTTTATTTGGTTGCTATCGGTTTTAAGGTATAACCTTTAGCCTGCAGTCCCTTTATCAAGCCCTCGTCACCCACTAAGTGACCGGCGCCAACGGCAATAAACAAAGATTCCTTTTCCATTAGGGCAGGGAGCTGGTCCAGCCAGCGTTGATTCCGGTTTTTAAGCATCTCGGTCATAAACTCTTTAGTTTCTTCATCCTGTGCTTTAAAGAACTGGGTTAATTTATCGATATCCTGCGCCAGGTAATAACCCGTTAGTTCCTGCAATTTAATCTTATTCTTATCCGATTCCCTGACTGATTTAAGCAGGGCTTTTTTCTGTTTTTGCAGATCGTCATCAAATAACAATGCGCCCTGATATTCGGCCGTTTCTAAGCCGTGTATAGATTTAGCGTTGGCTTTTGCATATTTTTGAAAGCTTTCGTCTATGCCATTCGTTAGACTTCTCATTTCAGGGTTGTCAAGAAGCATAATCAGCACACCAACCATTGCTGGCTTAAATCGGTTTAATTGCTTTAAGTTTACAGCGGGATTTCTGGCTTTAATATAATCGTCTACCTCTTTGTATTCGGCTGGGGTAAATACACTGTCAAGTGTATTGTTTTTCATTACTAAAAATGGGGCCATCCGGCCCTGTAAGGTTCCATCCATTACAATTTCGCCAACCACACCATTAACCGATTTTAATTTCTCCTGTAAAACCTGCATCGTATCTGCAAACTCTTTGTTTGTAAAATGATGTGTTCCAAATAAGTAAGAAGGTTTCTTTAATCCATTTCCTGATACTTCCCAAAGCAGGGTGTTGGTAGCCTTTTTAGGCTGCGCATTAAGGCTGAGTCCGAAGCATAAAAGCGCAACCAATAATAGTTTAATGTTTTTCATTTAATACTGATGATGAGTAAAATTAGGGTAAGATATTAAGAATTGTGATAAAGTTAAGGGCAAAATGTAGCCTGCATTCCCTTATTTTTTGTTTTTTTGTATAAACCGTTAGAAATATGGCTACAGATATTCAATCTATTTTAAACAGATTAGGCATAAAAGCAGAAAATGCAGCCTACAGCACAGGAAGTAACTGGGGCGGGGCTGCAAACGCGAAAACATTGGAGAGTTATTCTCCTGTGGATGGCAAACTGATTGCTTCGGCTAAAGTTGCCAGCGCAGCCGATTATGATACTGTTGTAACCAAAGCACAGGAGGCATTTACGGCCTGGCGTTCGGTTCCAGGCCCTAAAAGGGGAGAAATGGTACGCCAGTTTGGCGATGCACTTCGTGAAAATAAAGATGCCCTGGGTACATTAGTTTCTTACGAAATGGGAAAGAGTTTACAGGAAGGCTTAGGCGAAGTGCAGGAAATGATCGATATCTGTGATTTCGCCGTAGGTTTATCCAGGCAGCTGTATGGTTTAACCATGCACAGCGAACGCCCCAACCACCGGATGTACGAACAATGGCATCCACTGGGAATTGTTGGCATTATCTCGGCCTTTAATTTCCCGGTAGCGGTTTGGAGCTGGAACGCAGCCCTGGCTTTGGTTTGCGGCAATGTATGCATCTGGAAACCATCAGAAAAAACACCTTTAACCGCCATAGCCTGCCAACATATTATAGCAAAAGTTTTTAACGATAATGATATAGCTGAAGGCGTATGCAGCCTGGTTTTAGGCGATCGGGAAATCGGCGAACTCATGACCAACGATGGAAGAATTCCTTTAATTTCTGCTACCGGATCAACACGCATGGGCAAGGCAGTAAGTGCTGCTGTGGGCGCAAGACTAGGAAAAAGCCTGTTGGAACTCGGCGGTAATAATGCCATTATTATTTCAGAACATGCCGATTTGGATATGAGTTTAATCGGTGCGGTATTTGGCGCGGTTGGTACTGCAGGCCAGCGGTGTACTTCAACCAGAAGGTTAATTATCCACGAAAGTGTATATGATGCTTTTACCGCAAAGCTGGTTAAAGCTTACGCACAGTTACGCATTGGCGATCCATTAGATCAGCACAACCATGTAGGTCCGCTGATTGATACCGATGCGGTTGCAGCCTACTTAGATTCGATAGCTAAATGTAAGGCTGAAGGCGGCCATTTTGTGGTAGAAGGTGGCGTTTTAGCGGGCGATGAATATGCGAGCGGATGTTACGTGAAGCCATGTATTGCCGAGGTTCAGAATGATTATAAAATTGTTCAGCACGAAACCTTTGCACCCATTTTATATCTGATTAAATACAAAACCTTAGAGGAGGCTATTGCCTTACAAAACGCTGTCCCGCAAGGGTTATCATCAGCCATTATGACACTGAATTTAAGAGAAGCAGAACAATTCTTATCAGCTAAGGGATCTGATTGTGGCATAGCCAATGTAAATATCGGTACTTCGGGCGCAGAAATTGGTGGCGCTTTTGGTGGTGAGAAAGAAACAGGTGGCGGCCGTGAAAGCGGATCGGATGCCTGGAGGGCTTATATGCGCAGGCAAACCAATACCATCAATTATTCGAATACCTTGCCATTGGCGCAGGGCATTAAATTTGATCTCTAATCAGAAATATCCGGGATTTGAAATTTTAAATCGTCTTCGTTTGTAACGGGGATGCATGAGAAACGCGCTTCCAGCGCAAACCCTTTTTCTATCGGTCAGGATTTGAATCCTGGCCAACTAGATATCTTATCTGCATTAAAAATGCAGCACTCAACGATCCTCGTTTTAAACGAGGACCATACAAGTATGAAATTCAATCTGTAATTAAATGTTGTCGGGATTTAAATTATAAAAATCGTCCTTGTTTGTAACGAGGACCATACAAGTATAAAATTCGATCTGTAATTATATGCTGGCAGGGATTTGAAATTGTAAAATCGTCCTCGTTTGTAACGAGGATGAACGAGAAACGCGCTTCCAGCGCAAAATTTTTCTATTGATCAGGATTTGAAAGCCTAACAAACCAGATTTCTTATCCGCATTAAAAATGCAGCACTCAACGATCCTCGTTTTAAACGAGGACCATACAAGTAATTTTATCCAGGTTTTTAAAAAAGATAGCTATTAAACATTGTCATAAAGCACATTTTTTTTGTTAAAAAAAGTTAAACTATTACAAATAACTAATACATTAGTTTATATTCGGTAAACAAAACCAAATCCTGTCTATGAAACGTCTACTGCTCTCGCTATGCTTTTTTATTTTTATCACCACTTATTCCAAAGCGCAGGGTCTTCACAGCATTAAAGGCCGAACAATTGACACCGCATCTACAGCGCTTTTGTCAGGAGCATCAATAGCCATTTTAAATGCAAAAGATTCTACTTTGGTAAAATTTACCCGGGCAGCAGAGAATGGCACATTCGAACTTACCGGAATTAAAAACGGAAAATTTATTTTACTGGTGTCCTATCCGAAGTATGCCGATTTTGTAGATCATTTCACCCTCGATTCTATCACCCTGGTAAAAGATTATGGCAAAATTAATCTGACCGGAATGGCCAAAATACTCGCTGATGTAATTATAAAGGGAGAAAGAGCAGCCATTAAAATTAAGGGCGATACTACAGAATTTAATGCTTCGAGCTATAAAATCCAGCCGAATGATAAGGTAGAAGATTTACTAAAAAAACTGCCCGGTATACAGGTAGATAAAGATGGAAAGATAACCGCCCAGGGTAAAACGGTACCGAAAGTACTGGTTGATGGCGAAGAGTTTTTTGGTGATGATCCAACACTGGTTACTAAAAACTTACGGGCGGATATGGTAGATAAGGTACAACTGTACGAAAAATCAAGCGACCAGGCGGCATTTACCGGGGTTGATGACGGGCAGAAAACACAGACAATCAATATTAAACTCAAAGAAGATAAAAAAAGCGGTTATTTCGGAAAAGTTGATGCGGGTTACGGTACGCATGATTTTTATAAGGGCCAGGTATTGTTCAATCGCTTTAAAGCAAAACAGAAGTTTTCTGTTTATGGCACAGCTGGCAATAATGGTACAACGGGACTAAGCTGGAGGGACAACAACAAACTGGGTACAGGAAACGATAATATGCAAATGGGTGATGATGGAAGTATCTGGTTTAGCTATGGTGGCGGAGATGAACTGGAAAGTGGTAATTATTATGGAGAGGGTATACCAAGGGCAATAACCGGGGGTGCACATTATGATAATAAATGGAACAATGATAAGGAAACGATTAATACCAATTATAAACTGGGTGCTTTAGGGATTAAAACCACTAAAAATACCATAAGCCAAAATAATTTACCAGATAGGATCATCAATACCAATACCGATGAAACTTCTGACCGGAATGTATTTAGGCAAAAACTGGATGCCACTTATACCGTGAAGTTGGATACTACAAGTAATTTAAAGGTATCCGTTGATGGGATGCTTAAAAACAGCGACAATACCTCTAATTCAAAAAGTGAGGGTTTAAGAGGCGACAACTCTAAGTTAAATAGTAATGAACAGAAGAACAGCAATGATGGTAAAGAGCAAAATTTTAACATCTCTGCACTTTATACCAAGAAGCTTAAAAAACCGGGCCGTAATTATTCGGTTAATATCAGTCAAAAGGTTAACCAGATCACCAGTGAAGGTTTTTTATATTCGGATGTAAAGTATTTTGACGAGGCTGGTGTAGAAAAGGGCGGTGAAGTAACCGATCAGTTTAAAACGAACACCACCCGTAATGCCGTCCTTAGTACCAATTTAACCTATAACGAGCCACTGAGCAAGTCGCTAGCTTTAGTTTTGAATTATGGATTTGGCCTTAATGACAGCCGTTCTGACCGCAAATCCTTTAATCAATCGACACCAGGAAATTATAATGTATTGGATAAAGAGTTTAGTAACGATTTTAAAGCCACACAATATATCAATCAGGGTGGAGCAGTTTTTAATTATAAAACCACAAAAACAACCATTAGTTTAGGAAGTAAGTTAAGTGCTGTAAATTTCGATCAGCTGGAGCAGCTTTCCGGCCAGCGTTATAAAAGGAGTTTTGTTAACTGGTTGCCACAAGCCAGCTATCAGTATAAATTCTCTGCACAAAAATCTTTCCGCATCGGCTATAACGGAAACACCAACCAACCAACGGTAGACCAGTTGCAGCCTGTAAAAGTAAATGATAACCCACTGTATCAACCTTTAGGCAATCCTAACCTGGCCCCATCATTTAACAGCCGCTTTAATGCAAGTTATAATTCTTATAAAGTGTTAAGCCAACAATCAATATACATAAGCGGCGGTTTCGGGTTTGTAAATAAAGCCATTGTTAGCAATACGCAAACTGATAGCACTGGAAAAACAATTGCCCAGTCAGTTAATCTCTACGGAAAAACACCCATCAATTACAATATCTACAGCAGCATCAACAGAAAGCTGAAATTTTTATTTGATTCCGAGATAGGCTTAAGTTTAAACGCAGGTGGTAGTACCAGTTACAGTTATGTAAAAAGTCAATTCAGTGAAGAGGTAGAATTAAACCAGATAGTGAACACCAATTTTAGTCCTTCATTAAATATTAACCGATACAAAGATAAGAGTGAAATTTATTTAAGTTTTGGCCCCAGTTATAACGCCCAGGTGGCTTCGTTACAAAAAGAACGGTCTAATAAAGGATGGGGCTTACAGGGTTGGGGAGGCATCAGCTTTACTTTACCAAAGAAAATCAAACTCCAGGCCGATGGCGAATATACCTATACCCCAAAATCGCCGGCATTTAACACTAGTTTTGAGCAAATCATCATTAATGCTTCGATTACAAAATCCTTCTTCAAAAAGGAAGATTTGAAATTCACCATCCGTGGAAACGACTTATTCAACCAAAACCGTGGATTTAGACGGTATGCCTATTCGAACATGATTACACAAACTAATTACAATAATATCAGCCGATATTTTATGTTCTCTTTAGTTTGGGATTTTAATAAAATGGGTGGAGGAACACCTCAAAAATAATTGTATTAGCTAAACGAACCATATAAACAGACCTTTTAAAGCATTATAAATGAAACTAAAACACGCTATACTCACGCTAATCTGCACGATAAATTATGCAATGGCGCAAAATGCCAGATTTGTACACCAGGGTATTATTGAGTTTGAAAAGAAAATAAACATATATGCATTGCTAAAGGATCAGGCAAAACGTTACCCGGATAATTTTTGGAGTGCCCAGGCCCTGGAACAGTACCAAAAAAATAACCCGCAGTTTAAAACTTTAAAAAGTGAGCTTATTTTTAAAAACGACCTGACGCTGTTTAATCCAATGGCTGATGAAAGCACTAACAACAGTTGGGCTAACAATTTCGCTTCTGCTAAACAGAACAATATTATATTAACAAATTTAAAATCAGGTACGGGCATCAATCAAAAATCAGTTTACGAAGAGACCTACCTCGTTAAAGATTCTATCCGCAAGATTAACTGGAAAATAACAGACGAATTCAGAACCATTGCTGGTTACGATTGTCGTAGGGCAAACGCCCTGATAATGGATTCAATCTATGTGGTCGCTTTTTATGCAGAAAGCATTCCGGTATCAGGAGGACCGGAAACCTTTAGCGGTTTGCCGGGCATGATATTAGGTGTGGCATTGCCGCGTGAACATATCACCTGGTTCGCCACCGGAGTAAAGGATGTAGAAATAGCTGACGACAAGCTTAAGGCACCCACTAAAGGAAAGCCTGTTAGTAAAAAACAGCTGAGCGATATTTTAAAAGGCGCATTAAAAGACTGGGGCAATTATGCAAGCGACATTTTAAAAGCCGCAGATATGTAAGCGGTGAAAGATTTACAGTATTCTGCTTCTGATGTAAATTATCCTCAATCTAGTGAAGCCAAATCCTGATGGTTATCGTTATTTTAGCACAGTTAATGATCAACCATGGATAGCGCGTTTCATCAGCATATTAATAAATTTATAAACCTGAGTAAAGATGAGCAGGAAATTCTGGCGTCTTTTCTTCAATTTATTTCTGTTAAAAAGAAAGGTTTTTTACTAGAGCACGGGCAAACCTGCAGGGCAAATTATTTTGTAGTAAAAGGCTGCCTAAGGCTATATTTTATAGATCTGAAAGGTACTGAACAGACTACTCAGTTTGCGATAGAAAACTGGTGGATTACTGATCTAACCAGCTTTCTTTTTCAGGAACAATCTGAGTTTTATATACAGGCAGCAGAACCAACCGAAGTAATCGCCATTGAAAACCACCACTATGATGAAATGTTCCATAAATTACCCAAACTGGAACGGTATTTTAGATTAATCCTCCAAAAAAACCATCAGGCTTCGCAACGCAGAATAAAATTCCTTTATAGCCAAACAGCGGAAGAAAGATACCGCAATTTCAATCGTTTATTTCCTGAATTTGTACAACGTGTGCCACAATATATGCTGGCTTCTTACCTGGGTTTTACCCCCGAATTTTTAAGTAAAATCAGGGCAAAGAAGTGAGTTACTCTTTTTTAACCACGAAGCACGCGGAGTATGACACAAAGCACACTGAGTTGGGTGCAATAAAATTCACTCAGTACCACTCCGTGAAAACCTCTTTTTACTAGGTGGTTAATTTATAAATGTAGTAGTGTTGGAGGATAAAAGTATATCTCTTTGCGTAGCTTCCGCGCAAAACCTGGTGCCCTTTGCGGTTAAACAATCATTTCTTAAACTACATTAAGTTTTTTCGATAACGGAATCAGGAACTTTACAACGTAATCAAAAAACAAATAAAATGGAAAGTAGAATTGATATCGCAAAAGCAGAACCCGCAGCTTACCAGGCCATGTATGGTTTGGAGAAATATTTATCAACCAGCAAACTGGATCCCATCCTTCTGGAATTGATTAAAATGCGTGCATCGCAAATTAACGGCTGCGCATTTTGCTTAAATATGCACGCAGCAGATGCCCGTAAAATAGGCGAGACTGAGCAACGCTTGTATTTATTAAATGCCTGGCGGGAGACGACCTTGTTTACCCCGAAAGAGGAGGCTGTTTTAGCTTTAACAGAAGAAGTGACCTTAATCAGTCATCATGTTTCCGATGCGACTTATCAAAAAGCGTCCGGCTTTTTTAACGAACAGGAATTGGCGCAGGTTATTATGGCTATAGTGACCATTAATGCCTGGAACAGGTTGGCCATTACCGCTAAAGTGATGGTTGGATAATCAGTTATTGATTTCAATTTACTACTAAGACACCTAATGCCCGTTATATTCAAAGTAACTTCAGGCTACTTGTCTTAGTAGTTAAAATAGTTTGCATGACTTAAAGCACCCTTAACAACAATCCTTTTAAATATTCTCCTTCAGGAAAGGAAATCCGTACGGGATGATCTTCTGGTTGGCAGAATTGTTTAATAATCTGCACTTCTTTGCCTGCATCAAGCGCTGCCCAGGCAATAATCTGTTTAAAGGTTTCGATATCAACGGCACCAGAGCAGGAGAAAGTTGCCAAAAGACCACCTTTTTCCAGCAATAGCATACCTAAACGGTTTAAATCTTTATAAGCCCTCGCGGCACGATCTAACGCCGAACGCGACGGCGCATATTTAGGGGGATCAAGCACAACCACATCAAACAACTCACCCGCTTCTTTAAAAGCCCGGAGTTGTTTATTCACATCCGATTGGATAGCCGTTACTGTTTTGCCATCAAATTGGTTGAGGGCAACGTTTTGCTTTAGGGTTTCAATGGCTAGGCCCGAGCTATCAACACTGGTAACACCTGCAGCGCCATTTGCCAGGCTGTTCAGGCTGAAACCACCACTATAGCTAAAACAGTCTAAAACTTTCTTCCCTTTTGTATAACTGGCTAAAATTTGTCTGTTATCACGTTGATCGCAGTAAAAACCTGATTTTTGCCCTTCGGCTATATTAATGTGGTAAATAATCCCGTTCTCTTTTACCTCCAAAAACTCTGGTGGATTTTCTCCCCAAAGTAATCCATTTTCAACAGGCAAGCCCTCATGGTTACGGGCGGTTGCATCACTTTTATCGAATATTCCTTTTGGATTTAATTCAGTTTTTAAAATTTCTACGATTTCTGCTTTTACTTTCTCTATTCCGGAACTTAAAATCTGCAACGAGAGGAAATCGGCATACTGATCAACGATTAAACCCGGCAGAAAATCAGCCTCACTAAAAACCAAACGGCAAGTATCGGTTTGTTCGTTTAAAATGAATTGACGTGATGCAATGGCCTGTTTTAAGCGGTTTTGATACCAGCTGTGATCAATCGTTTGCGTTTCATCCCATTCTAACAAACGAACGGCAACACGCGAATTGCTGTTGAAGTATCCATAGGCGAGAAATTCATGATCGAAAGCAAAAACTTTTACCACATCACCGTCTTCGGGTTTTCCCTTAACTTTTTCTAATGCTCCGGAAAATACCCATGGATGCCTTTGTAGTGCCGCTTTTTCTTTACCCTTTTTTAATATGATTTCTACCATACTGCAAAGGTAATAATTAGTTTGGAGTTGAGGGTTGGGAGTTTGGAGCAAAGCATTTGGAGGCTTAGCGATAAGCGTTTCATAAGCGCTATATGCCCTGCACCACCCGCTTAGCGCCAGTTGCTCAATGCTTCGTCATATGTACCAGCTCCGTATCCAAAACCTTTGTTTCGAACTCGGTAACAGGCCTTTTCGCTTCAATCATTGAAATTAATAATTCGGTTGCTACCCGTCCCATTTCAAATGCGGGCTGCTTTACAGAAGTGAGAGATGGCGAAAACAAATCGACAAGATTAGAATTGGTAAAACCTGCAATGGCAAGTTTATGTGCCACCTCAGGATTGGTTTTCTTTAGCGCCATAATACAGCCTGTGGTTAAGCGGTCGCTCGAAATGAAAATCCCATCGGGCTTAAGCGGCAACAATTCTTTCACTGCTTGTTCCAGTTCTGCGCTATGCATGCCGCCATGCTGGCAATATTTCACCAATTCGGACCTGAATTCGATATGATATTTGGCTAAAGCAGCTTTATAGCCCGCTAATCTTTCTTTCGTTATAGAGAGGTTTTCGGAATTGGTTAAATGCGCAATGGTTCTTTTTCCTGATAAAATAAGGTGTTCTGTAGCATCAAAAGAACCTTTAAAGTTATTGGCAATTACCTTATGGGTTTCAAAATCCCCCGGCACACGATCAAAGAACACAATGGGTAAGCCTTTGGCATATAATTCTCTTAAATAATCAATATCCTGCGTTTCAGACGAAAGTGCAATCAACAAGCCATCAATAGAGCGTGATGCCAGGTGCTCTACGTTTAGCTTTTCCTGCTTATATGATTCGTGGCTTTGTGAAATAATCACATGATAATCCTTATCATAGGCTATCGATTCGATACCGTTAATCACCTGAGAAAAAAAGTTGTTTGCAATTTCGCTCACAATAATGCCGATAGAATAACTTCTGCGTTCTTTTAAACTCCGCGCAATGGGATTAGCACGATAATTAACCTTTTCGGCATAGGCCAAAACCAGCTTTTTAGTCTCTTCACTTATTTCGTAACGGTCTCTTAAAGCACGGGACACTGTTGAAGTTGATAGCCCAAGTGCTTTAGCAATATCCTTAATGGTAGATGTTTCAAATCTCATGTTCGTATTGCGTACAAGTTACAAAAAATATTTTTTTAAGGCGATTTGTGCCGCAATATTATAAACGTTAAGTCAACGTTTTTGGGAACGTTTGCACACTTTTTTAGTTAAATCTGGTTTCAATTGCTTTTTAGTTTGTAAAATTGTTAATCTAATGTAACCAAATATAAACCAACTATAACATCTCAAAATAGAATTATATTCTACATGCAAGCGATTGCAACAGCTTAAATAACCAAATCACTTTCAAATAAATAAATTATGAGCAGAGTTCTACTCTTTTTAGCATTTTTCTCTTTTTTTGGATTATCTGTAACTCATGCACAAACCAGGCAGGTTACCGGTACCGTAAAAGATAAAAAAGACGGCCAGCCGCTGGTTGGCGTGAGTGTTACCGTTGCTGGCACAAAAAACGGGGCCAGTACCGATACGAATGGTACTTTCAAAATCAGCATGCCTACAAATGCTGCAGTTTTAACTTTTACCTACATTGGTTATAAAACCAAAAATGTTTCGGTCACAAATGAAACCAAACTATCAGTAACTTTAGATGAAGACGCCAACAATCTTCAAGAGGTAACTGTTAATGTTGGTTACGGCATTGTGCGTAAAAAAGACTTAACAGGTGCCGTTGGTTCCGTAGGTGCTGATGTAATCGCCGCCGCGCCGGTATCTTCTGCGCTCGAGGCCATACAGGGCCGGGTAGCTGGTATTAATATTTCCTCATCGGAAGGATCGCCGGATGCACAGATCAACGTAAGGGTAAGAGGAGGTGGATCTATTACGGGAGATAATTCCCCACTTTATATCGTTGATGGCTTTCCGGTAACTTCAATAGCCGACATTGCCCCACAGGACATCGAATCAATTGATGTGTTAAAAGATGCATCATCAACAGCCATTTACGGCTCAAGAGGGGCTAACGGTGTAATACTGGTTACCACCAAAAACAGTAAAGACGGAAAAACCAATATTACCTATAATGTTTTCGGGGGAATAAGAAAATTAGCCAAAAAACTAGACGTCCTGTCCGCTTCAGATTATGTACACTGGCAATACGAACGCGCATTATTGGATGGTACCCCAACAGATTACACTCAATATTTCGGGAATTACCAGGATATAGATTTATATGATAATATTGCTGAAAACGATTGGCAAGACCTGGTATTCGGACGTACAGGAACCACTTTTAACCAGAACTTAAGCATCACAGGTGGAAGCGACAAAACCAAATACAGCCTAAGCCATAGCTTTGTTACCGATAAGGCCATTATGCAAATGTCTGATTTTAAAAGACAGAACATTAATTTTAAATTAAACCACAGATTATATGACGCCTTAACGTTAGATTTTGGTTTTCGCTATGCCGACACCAAGACCAATGGTGGTGGAGCAAATGAGCAAAATGAAAAATCTTCAGCAGATTCCCGTTTAAAATATGCCATTCTATACCCATCCTTTCCGGTACCGGGCTTAACGGCATCGACAGATACCAATGATGAATTTAATTTATACAATCCACTGGTAGCCATTTCTGATAACGACCAGTATGTGCACCGTAAAACCTATAATATCAACGGAGCAGCAACTTATGAAATTATCGATAATTTAAAACTTCGGTCTGAAGTAGGTTACGATGGATTTAGGAATGATCAGGACCGCTTTTACGGCATTACAACCTACTACGTAAAAAACCTTGCCGATTATCCTAATCTGCCGACGCTGAACTCCATGAACACCACTAGAAATAGTTTTAGAAATACGAATACGCTTAATTATAACTTTAGTAAGATTCTTGGCAAAAGCCATAACCTTAATATTTTATTAGGTCAGGAATTTATTAAAACTGAGCAGAATACCTTAACTACTGAAGTGCATGGCTTTCCTAAAACTTTTGGATTCGAGCAAACCAGGGTATTAACCACCCAAGGTAAAGCTTCGATCATCGATAACAACTTTCTGCCAGATGATAAATTGTTTTCGTTTTTCGGCAGGGCCAATTACGATTATAAAGGCAAGTACCTGTTAAGCGCAACATTCAGGGCGGATGGTTCTTCTAAATTTTCTGCCGAAAACCACTGGGGCTACTTTCCATCGGTTTCTGCCGGCTGGAGAATCTCTCAGGAAGACTTCATGAATGCTACAAAATCGTGGTTAACAGATCTTAAATTAAGGGGAAGTTATGGCGCTGCAGGTAACAACAATATCCCTCCAGGGCAAATTACCCAATCGTTCCAAAACTCCACTACAACCTGGATAAATGGTTTCAACAACTATTGGGCGGCATCTAAAATTATGGCAAACCCCGATCTAAAGTGGGAGACAACCATCACCAGAAACATCGGACTTGATTTTGCCTTATTTAATTCAAAAGTTACAGGAACAATTGATGCCTACTTAAATAAAACAAAAGACCTCCTCATCTTATTCCCTGTTGGAGGTACGGGCTATGATGCACAATACCGTAACCTGGGCCAAACACAGAATAAAGGTTTAGAATTATCTGTAAACTGGAACGCCATAAAAGAAAAAAATTTCGACCTAACGGTTAATGCGAACATCAGTTTTAACCGCAATAAGGTTATTTCTCTAGGCTCGGTTAAAAACATTAATGGTACCTCGGGATGGGCATCAACAGAAATTGGTGTAGATTATCTTGTAGAGGAAGGCGCATCAATTGGCCGTATTTACGGATATAAAAGTGCCGGAAGATATGAAGTCTCTGACTTTACAGGTTATAATGCCACCAGCGGCAAATGGATATTAAAACCAGGCGTAGTTGATGCTACTGCATTTGTAGGCACCGTACGCCCAGGTACAATGAAAATTGAAGATATCTCCGGGGATGGAAAAATTGATTTATCTGACCGATCTATCATCGGTAACACCAATCCGTTAAATACTGGCGGTTTCTCGCTTAACTCGAGAATTTACAATTTTGATCTTGGTGCGTATTTTAACTGGAGTTATGGAAACGATGTATATAATGCCAATAAGATCGAATATACCTCTACCAGTAAATACGCTTCCAGAAACCTGATTTCGATTATGGAAAGCGGACAGCGCTGGACAAATTTAAGGGCAGACGGAACAATAAGTAACGATCCTGCTGAATTATCTGCCATGAATGCAAACACCACCCTATGGTCGCCATATACCAGAACTTTTGTTTTAAGCGATTGGGCTGTGGAAGATGGTTCATTTTTAAGGTTATCGACACTTACCCTTGGGTATACTTTACCTGAAAAAATATCGCGCAAGTTAAAGATGAAAAAATTAAGGTTTTATGCTTCTGCTTATAACGTTTGGTTATGGACTAATTATACCGGTTTCGACCCAGAGGTTTCAACGAGACGAAATACACCACTTACACCCGGAGTTGATTATTCTGCTTATCCAAGAAGTAAGTCTTACTTATTCGGACTAAACGTTAATTTTTAGAAGACCATTCAATTTCAAGAAAATGAAAAAAGTTATATATACGTTATTTGTAATTGCAGGAATAACATTTGTTAGTAGCTGTAAAAAAACGTTAGATGCACCAACAAAATCTTCATTAGATGAGTCTGTTATTTTCTCTACCCCAAGTTTAGCTGAAGGCTCTATAGCTGGCGTACTTCAATCATTTGGGGAAACCAATTCGTACAGGGGCCGTTTTTTAGTGTTCTACGGACTTAACAATGATACAGAAGTATACAATACATTGAAATCAGTTGACGATGACAAAGCTAAACTCTCTAATTACAACTGTAATGTGAACAATAGCCAAATGAATACTACCGATAATGCATGGGCTAAATTTTACGAAGGTATTGAAAGAGCTAACCTGGCCATAAGAGGCATTAGAACCTATGGCAATATAGAAAGCAACCCTGCAATGGCGCAGATCCTCGGTGAGATTTTAACCTTGAGGGCTGTGATATACAACGACCTTATAAAAGGCTGGGGCGATGTGCCGGCACGTTTTGAACCCATTACTACTGCAACAGCTTATCTGCCCAGAAGCGACCGTGATGTCATCTATAAACAATTATTAGCTGATTTAAATGAAGCTGCAGGTTACCTGCCATGGCCTGGCGAGAACACCACAACAGCGAGAGTTGAGCGGGTAAACAAGGCTTTTGCAAAAGGTTTAAGGGCGCGTTTGGCATTAGCCGCAGGAGGCTATGCGCAGCGCCTTGATGGAACAGTTAAATTAAGCTCTGATCCTGAATTATCGCACGATAAAATGTATGCCATTGCCAAAAAAGAATGCCTTGATATTATCAACAGTGGCAAATTAAGGCTTCTTGGATTTGAAGAAGTTTTTAGAAAACTGAATGAGGAAACCGGTGCGGCAGGTTTGGAGTCGATGTGGGAAATTCCATTTAGTGATGGCCGGGGACGCGTAATTTTTGATCTGGGTGTAAGACACATTAAAACAGACCAGTACACAGGCCAGAATAAAGGCGGAACTGACGGACCGAACCCTATTATGCTGTACGAATATGATAATGATGATGTACGCAGGGATGTAACTGTTGTGCCTTATGAGTGGGACGGTGGCGATGGAACAAAAGGTGCGATACAGGTACCTTCGTCGCTTGGCCGTTTGTATTTTGGCAAATACCGTTACGAGTGGATGAAAAGAAGGGTAACGGCAACCAATGATGATGGGTTAAACTGGATGTACATGCGTTATGCCGATGTGGTGCTCATGGCTGCTGAAGCCATTAACGATCTTGATGGGCCGGCAGCTGCTGCGCCATATCTAAAAATGATCAGAGACAGGGCCTTCCCTACAGCGCCTAATAAAGTTACCGCTTTTATGGCCACGGCAACTGCATCTAAATCAGCCTTTTTTGAGGCAATCGTGAATGAAAGAGCCCTGGAATTTACGGGAGAAATGTTGAGAAAAAGTGACCTGATCCGCTGGAATTTGCTGGGCACAAAACTGGCTGAAGCCAAAACTAAATTACAGCAGTTAGAAAACAGGCAGGGTAAATATGCTGCCCTACCCGCCAAAATCTATTACCGGACAGCTGCTAATGGCGAAACGGTGGAAATTTATGGGTTGAAATTTGGAGATACCGACGCGCAGGGAGTTGCTTTAGGGTACACTTCAAATAAAGCCTGGACGATGGTTACAACCGGAGAAACGGTTTCATACTGGAACGCCCTCTATACAAAAGACCCCAACCTTCAGCAATATTGGCCAATATGGCAGGTATTTTTAGATTCATCTAACGGAATGTTAAATAATAAGCCTTTAAACTTATAAACCAGCGGTTATGAAAAAGATTAATAGACATATATACCACTTCTTACTCATGGCGACAGCTTGTTTATCGGCATGTAAAAAAAATAACTTAGAAGAAATTACCAAACTTGAGGTCGACCGGGTTTTTTCTACTCCTGGTTTAACAGCGACCATTGTAAATAAAACTGGTGTTAAATTAACATGGAACGCTGTACCGAATGCCACATATTATACCGTTGAGGTATACGATAATGCAGATTTTACAGGTACTCCGGTAAAATCTATAACCAGCATTACCACTGCACAATTACCCTACACCATTACCGGATTAATAGGCGATACGCAATATGCAATCAGGGTAAAAGGTGTTGCACAGGGTATTGCAGATTCCAAATGGGTAAGCACATCTGCAAAAACAGATACTGAACAGATTTTTCAAACGGTAAACCAAACCAAACTAACCGCTAGTTCAGTTGTGCTTAACTGGACCCCTGGCGAAACAGCAACAACAATTACCATATTACCGGGAAATATTACACATTCAGTTACCGCAGCAGAGATTGCTGCTGGAGAAGCAACCATAACAGGCTTAACCGGAGAAACGGATTACTCGGCAAAATTGCTTGCGGGAAGCAAAGTTAGGGGAACAGCAACTTTTACCACACTTTATAATTTTACAGGTGCAACACTGGTAAGCCCGTCAGATAACCTGGCCACCCTGATTGCAAATGCCACTGCCGGGACTGTTTTTGGACTTGCACCGGGAACTTATACCGTAAACGCAGATGTTATTGCATCAAAATCAATTACCATCAGGGGAACAAAACCAACTGACAGACCAATTATTAACGGCATGGTTCTGAGATTAAAGGCCAATGCAGGTTTAACGGTAAAAGATGTAATATTGGATGGCACCGGATCGTTAAATGGGAATCAAACTTTTATCTACGATGAAGCATCCGATAACGCTTACGGGAATTTCGTACTGGAGAATTCAGTTGTAAGAAACTATACCAAAGGGCTTTTCTATGTAAATTTAAAGGTACTTATCGAGTCGGTAACTTTTAAGGGAAATATCATTAACAATATCGAATGTAATGGCGGAGATTTTATCGATTTTAGATCGGGTTTAACCAAAACATTAAATTTTACAAACAATACAGTTTATGCTGCTGTTCTGGCCAGAGATTTTATCAGGATGGACCCTGCAGGCTCAACTAATTTCCCCAGCATAATATCCGTTATAAATGTTCTTACAAATACCTTAAATGGAATTAGCAATGGCGCTTCAAACAGGTTGTTTTACGTTCGACTAGCGAAACATGAGATCTACTTTTCGAAAAATATAGTAGCCAGCTCTGGTGGCATTTTAACCAATCAGCTTTCTACGAACATTGTAGCGGGCAATTTTACAGCGAACAACTATTTTGCTGCCCCAACTTTTATTTCGGGTAGTGCAACTGCCGGTGCTAAATATGATGCCGGAACATATACGACGCTTAACCCTGGTTTTACATCACCTGCTACAGGTAATTTTACCATCAGTCAGCAAGATTTAAAAACAAATGGAATTGGCGACCCGAGATGGAGAAATTAATAGACTTATCTTAGTAGCTGTATCATAAGCATAATGTCATCCTGAGGGATAATTTATGATATAAAAATCAATATGATTGACGTTTTTTCCTTCGCACAATTCTTGCCTCGGCTCACCGCCGCCGAAGGGCTCTTACTTTTTGGCATCAAAAAGTAACAAAAAATGCCGGCTGAAAATTTTTCTTTCAAAGCCAGTGTTATGGCTAGAACAGTGCAGTCCGAAAAATTTATTAGGCCGGTTTTAAGTAGAACGGTGATACGGTGCTATGGCCTAGCTATACGGAAATGCATGATGCCGCATTCTGCTCATTAATAGGTAATTACAAAATAACGTCAATGGTAGCTTGTCGAGGGGCGTTCTTAAATTCTCACAGGGCGTTTCGACAGGCTCAACATGACAAATAGCGCTAAAATACAAGTGATGGTATAGTCTTTTTTTAATAGATTTAGCCTGAAGAATTTTTCCACCTAAATGATCAAATCAGTACTAATCCATATCGGCGCTACCTCGCTGCTTTATATCAGCGTTTGTTTAGGGGTTTATGCTCAGGATCCCAAATATCCATCAACCATAACCGTTGCTCAGGATGGAAGTGCGAATTATAAAACCATACAGGAAGCCGTAAATTCAGTTCGCGATTTAGGGGAGAAAGAAGTTAAGATTTACGTGAAAAAGGGAATTTATAAAGAAAAGCTGATTATCCCATCATGGAAAACCAAAATTGCTTTAATTGGCGAAAGTGCCGAAAATACCATCATTACCAACAATGATTATTCGGGGAAGCCAAATCCGACAGGCAAAGACCAATTTGGCAATGTTAACTTTAGCACATATACTTCTTTTACCGCATTGGTCCAGGGGAATGATATCCACCTTGAAAATTTAACCATTATCAATTCATCCGGAAGCGTTGGACAGGCTGTTGCTCTGCATGTAGAAGGCGATCGTTTTGTAGCAATAAACTGCAGGTTTCTGGGCAATCAGGATACGCTTTATGCAGCAATTGAAAATAGCCGCCAGTATTACCAAAACTGTTATGTAGAAGGCACTACCGATTTCATTTTTGGCAAGGCAACCGTTGTTTTTAATGATTGTACAATCAAAAGTTTAAGCAACTCTTATGTAACTGCGGCTTCAACTTCTGCAAAGCAAAAATTCGGATTTGTTTTTTTAAATTGTAGGCTCATTGCAGATTCAATGGTAACAAAAGCCTATCTCGGCAGACCATGGCGGCCTTATGCAAAAACAGTATTCATTAAATGTGATTTGGGTAAACATATTTTGCCCGAAGGCTGGAACCCGTGGAAAGGCGATAAGATGTTTCCAAACAAAGAATTAACGGTGTTTTATGCGGAATATAAAAGTAAAGGCGCTGGAGCATCACCTAATACGAGATTGCCTTGGACAAGACAGCTCGCCGATCAAGAGACAGGAAAATATACATTAAAAAATATACTGGGTGGAGCAGATCAATGGAATCCAATCAAAAATTAATAAAATGAGAACAAATTGCCTTAAGTTTTTTGCAGTTGGAGCCTTATTCATTTTATGCTCCTTTGCTTTCATACAAAAGAAAACAAAGCTATACATCATTGGTGATTCTACCGCAGCCAATAAAGAAGAAAAGGCCTATCCTGAAACGGGCTGGGGAATGGCACTACAATCTTATTTTAAAACCGATGTTACTGTTGATAACCGGGCATTAAACGGCAGGAGTACCAAATCGTTCAGGGCCGAAAAACATTGGGATCCGGTATTGGCACAGTTAAATCCAGGTGATTATGTGTTCATTGAGTTTGGACATAACGATGAGAAAGTGGATAAGCCGGCGGTTGGTGTTTCGCTGGCCGATTTTAAAACAAATCTGATTAACTATATTAAAGAAACGAGAGACAAAAACGCCTTTCCAGTTTTACTCACGCCAATCTCCCGAAGAAGCTTCAAAAACGGTGTGCTAGTGGATTCACATGGCGATTATCCGCGCATAACCCGTCAGGTGGCCGATTCACTTCAGGTGCCCCTAATTGATATGCTGGCAAAAACGGAAAGTTTATTAATTCGACTGGGAGATAAGCCATCCATCAAATTATTCAACTATGTTGATTCGGGAAATGTAAATTATCCAAAAGGCAAAAAAGATGATACGCATCTAAGTCCGGAGGGCGCCAAACAAGTTGCTGGTTTGGTAGTGAAAGGGATTAAGGAGTTAAAGTTGGATCTGGCGAAGAGTTTAAAGTAAAAAAATATTTGTCATCCTGAGGGATAATTTATTTTATAAAAATCAATATGTTTGACAGATAAATTTTAAGTAGGTATATCTCTTGAGAGATCGTCATTCCCAACTTGATTGGGAATCTTAATACAAGCGCTTTAAGATTAGCTTCGCTGAGCACTCCGTGGTTCCCGCATGCGCGAGAATGACGATTCTTCTATAAGATTCTGTCAATGGTAGTGCAGTGAAGCATCTTTTTTACCACCGAGTACACCGAGAAATTCACTGAGTACACAGCGTTAGGCATATAATTTCATTAATTGTCATCCTGAACGCCAGTGAAGGATCTTCTTTTTAAACGATCGAGTGCACCGAAAGTAATACCTTCCTAAGAAATAAGTTGATCTGGATTCTGCCTTTCATCTTTTGGGGATTCTTCAGAATGACAGCTGAGAATACGAAATTGAAAAATCGTCATTGCTGTAAGGGTTTTTTCAGCCGATGAAGCAATCTTACAACGATCGCTATTGGCTTACGCATTAAGATTGCTTCGTTTTTCCTCCTCGCAATGACGATCTATGTTGGTTAACTAGCCACTAGAAAATATACTTTGTGCTTAAAAAGTTTGAATCATCTCCTTTAACAATCTCGTTCAATAACTTTTTATTATCATCTGTAAATTTGGTTGCCACCAAAGAACGGATCGAGAATGAACGCAATGCATCCACTACGGAAAGTGTACCTTCAGCACTGTCTTTACGGCCTGTAAAAGGAAAAACATCCGGTCCGCGCTGGCACTGGCAATTGATATTTACACGGCTTACCTGATTAACCAAAGGATCAATCAACGAAGAAATCACCGCAGCATTATTGCTGAAAATACTTACCTGCTGACCATGTGGCGAATCAATTAAATACTCGATCGGCTCTTCCAGGTCATCAAATGGTACCACCGGAACAATCGGGCCAAACTGTTCTTCCCGATAAAGTTTCATATTACCATTTACAGGATAAACAATGGCCGGATAAACAAATGTTTCCAAGGTTTGTCCACCATTTTTATTGATCACTTTAGCACCATGTGCCACGGCATCATCAATACACTCTTTTAAATACTCAGGCTTATTCAGTTCAGGCAATGGCGTAAGGTTTACGCCTTTTTCCCAAGGCATGCCAAATTTTAGTTTTTCTACTTCGGCAGATAAGCGCTTTAAGAATTCCTGCGCCAAACTTCGGTGCACATAAACGATTTTAATGGCGGTACACCGTTGTCCGTTAAAAGAAAGCGAACCCAGTACCGTTTCAGAAACTGCCAGATCAAGATCGGCGTCTTTAGTGATGATGGCCGCATTTTTGGCATCCAAACCTAAAATCGCCCTCAATCGGTTTACCTTAGGATGTAATTTTTTCAGTTCATTAGCAACCTTACTTGAACCAATTAAAGTAAGCACATTGATTTTACCAGATTTCATCAAACCTGGAACGATGGTATTGCCGCGGCCATAAATGGTATTCACCACACCTTTAGGAAAACTAGAACGGAAAGCCTCTAACAAAGGATAGTGTAACAGAGTACCATGCTTAGGTGGTTTGAATAAAAGGGTATTGCCCATAATCAAAGCCGGGATAAGCGTGGTAAAAGTCTCGTTTAAAGGATAGTTGAAAGGACCCATACAAAGTACAACGCCGAGGGGAGAACGGCGCACCTGGGCCACAATGCCCTGCTCTATTTCAAAACGTGACGACTGCCTGTCGATATCTTTCAACGCATCAATAGTGGCGTAGATATACTCCACCGTACGGTCAAATTCTTTAACCGAATCGGCATAAGATTTTCCAATCTCCCACATAATCAGTTTGGCAACAATTTCCTTTTGCTCAATCATCTTCTGTGTAAAGTTTTCTACACAGCTAATGCGATCAGCAACACTCATGGTAGGCCACTGTCCGCGACCATTATCATAGGCTGCTACGGCTGCATCTAATGCTTCTGCCGACTCTTTCTCCGTACAAACAGGAAAACTACCAATGCGTTTTCGTTTTAAACCCTCAGGGGTTTTTACGCATACAGGAGAAAACACTTCATTACATGGTCCATTCCATGGCTTCATTTCTCCATTAGAAAGAAACTCCTTTTGATTGATTTCTTCCTTGAGCCTAAATTCATCTGGAATCTGGCTCTCTTCAACGAAAATACTTTCGAGGTTTAGCAATGTACTCAATTTGGGTTTGTGATTAGGTTAAATTAATGTTAAGTCTATAGCTTAAGTATAGATTAGCACTTTAAAAAAGATATCAAAGATTTAAGCACAATTATATTGCCTAAATCTTTTAGGGTTGAATTATTTAACTTCTATTACCTTATATTTTGGAACAAGGGCTTTCATTACCATCCAGCCGATGAGATAAGCTACCGCACAGAAAGAGAAAACGATAAAATAACCAGCTTCTTTACCTTGAAACCCCATAAAAGCCATCTGTGTATCGCCGGCGTAGGTAAACAGTACACCAGAACCTTTGTTAATGAAAAAAGATCCTACACCTCCGGCCATACCACCAATTCCGGTTACGGTTGCAATGGCCTGTCGAGGAAACATATCACTCACAGTGGTAAATATATTAGCCGACCATGCCTGGTGTGCGGCACCTGCAATACCGATGATAATTACCGGCAGCCAGTAGCTGTAAAGACCTAAAGGCTGGGCCAACAATGCCAATAATGGAAAAAAGGCGAAAATTAACATGGATTTCATCCTGCCATCGTAAGGGTTCATGTTTTTCTTATCGATAAAATAGGATGGCAGCCAGCCTCCAATAATGGATAACAAGGTAATTACGTAGAGTATAAATAGGGGAAAAGCACTTTCGGTACCGCTCATTTTATAAATATCTTTAAGGTATGCAGGCGACCAAAACAGATAAAACCACCAAACTCCATCGGTCATAAATTTACCAAAAGCAAAGGCCCAGGTTTGTTTAAATTTAAGGCAATCAACAAAAGATAGTTTTTTTACCGGTGATGCTGCGGTAACCGTTTCGCTAACCTGATCGTGTGCTACAATATCTTGTTGAATATAAGCTAGCTCTGCCTTACTTACCCTTGAGTGGTTTTCAGGTTTGCCATAAAGTAAAATCCAGAAAAGCATCCAGATAAAACCTAAGGCACCGATGATAATAAACGACATTTCCCAGCCATAAGCATCGGCAATGTAGGGAATCGTAACCGGGGCAGCCAAGGCACCAACTGTTGCGCCTGCATTAAAAATACTGGTGGCAAATGCGCGGTCTTTTTTAGGAAAATATTCGGCTGTAGCTTTAATGGCTGCCGGAAAGTTTCCGGCCTCACCAAGGGCCAGTACAAAACGGGCAAAAATAAATAGAGAAAGACTGGTTGATAGAATTAATGTAGTATTGCCAACAGTAGATAATGCCTCTTTTGCACCTGCAAAGCTCATCACCCACGAACCGGTAATGATTCCCGAAGTAGCAATACCGCAAAAAGCATGAATGCAGGCACCCACAGACCAAATTCCAATTGCCCAAAGGAAACCTTTTTTGGTATCCATCCAATCAACAAACCGTCCTGCTACCAACATTGATCCGGCATAAAAAAGGGAAAATAATGCCGTAATGGTTCCGTAGTCACTATCTGTCCAATGAAATTCGGGAACAAAATAGTCTTTCCATGTAAGCGAGAGTACCTGTCGATCTAAATAGTTAATGGTAGTTGCAACAAATAACAGTGCACATATAGTCCATCTGTAATTGCTGATTTTTGGTTGGCTCATTTCGTTTGTGTGTGGTTAGGGGTTGGGGTTATTTACTTTGCTTGATAAGTTCAAGCGCCAGCTGGGTATTGTCGAAAAGCTCATCGTAAAGCCCTTTGCTCATTACATCTTTACTGATTAGTTTGCTTCCCATGCCAACGGCACAAACACCAGCTTTAAACCAGGTTTTTAGGTTATCAGCATTTATTTCTACCCCACCTGTTGGCATAAACAGTTGTCCGGCAAAAAGATCTTTAATTGAAGAAATAAATTCAGGACCCAAAATATTTGCCGGGAAAATTTTAATCAGCATAGCTTTGTGTTCCTGTGCCACACTGATTTCTGTCGGTGTCATACACCCCGGTACCCAAAGCATTCCGATTTTGTTTGCAATTTCGGCAACTGCCGGATTTACAATCGGTGCCACAATGAAATCAGTTCCAGCTTCGATAAAAGCATTGGCATCAGCAGGCGTTTTAATGGTTCCGATACCTAAATAAAGATCGGGCATTTCTGCATCACGGATTTCTTTTAACTTTTTAAAGTTTGACAATGCCGACTTACCACGATTGGTGTATTCGAAAACACGAACACCGGCTTTATACAAGGTGCGTAATATCTCTATGCTGCCTGATTCGCTATCCTGATAAAAAAGCGGTAACATGCCCTGCTCTAAAATGGCATCTAAAATTTTGTGCTTGTTGCTAATCATCTTATTATTCTTTTTTCTATATCAGCTACAGTACTGGTTGTAGCATCGCTTGGAATGTACAATTTATCGTATGCCGCTGCTGTGGCAAAACTTATGGTTTCTTGGGCCGGTAACTGGTTGTAAAAGCCATAAATCAGGCCAGCCATAAAACAATCTCCACTGCCCACCTTATCCAAAATTTCATCAGAAACGTATTCTTCCGAAACCGTTAATTCGTTGTCTGTATAAATGGCTGTATAATATCGTATGCCCTTTCCATGATCGAACCTGAAAGTATTGGCAACCGCTTTACACGCCGGAAACAAACTTAATATTTCTTTAGAAGTATCAGTTGCCTGTTGCAGTAACGTTTCCTTTGCATAACCCTCTGCCACTGTTAAATCTTCGTGAAGCGCAGTGCCCAGCATTTTATTGGCTGCCCAAACATTCCCCATAATCAGTGTGCAATATTGAGCCAGCTCAGGCAAAATATCAATCGGTTCCTTTCCATATTTCCAAAGCTTTGCCCGATAGTTTAAATCAAGTGAAATGGTAATATTTTTAGCACTTGCTACTTTTAAGGCTTCCAAACAAACGTCAGCAATATTTTGATTAATGGCAGGGCAAATGGCACTGAAATGGAACCAGGCAACATCTTCAAAAACTTCGTCCCAGTTAATCTGTCCAACTTTTAAACCCGCATAGGCCGAATTGGCCCTGTCGTAAATTACCCCGGCATTTTTAAGGTCTTTACCTTTAGGCAAATAGTACAATCCTAAGCGTTCGCCATGGTAAACCATAGGTGTAGTATCAATATTGCGTACATTAAGGTATTCCACAATTTCGCGGGTAACTGAATTATCAGGCACCGCCGAAAGGTAGGCCGAAGGTACGTTCCATAAGGCTAAGGCAGTGGCCACATTGAGTTCGGCGCCACCCACGTAAAACGGTAATTTATTTTCTTTTAACCATGCCCCATCCATATCCGGACAGATGCGTAAAAGTATTTCACCAAAGCTTAAAACTTTTTTTCCTTTTGCTGATGAAGCGAATATCTGGGTACTCATTTTTATATCTGATCGGCGTATTTCATCCTGTTTTCGGCAACCGAATGAAAATGAAAGGAAAACGATTGAAATGATTTGATTCCAATAAAATACCCTTCTAAAGCCTGATTTTGGTTAAAATTTAAAGTAATTTTTTGCGTTAAAATACGAAATATCCTGCACAATCTTGCCCACCCATTCCAAATCATTAGGCAATTCGCCATTCTCCATATCTTCTCCAAACAGGTTACAAACAATCCTCCTGAAATATTCGTGACGGGGAAAGGAAAGGAAACTGCGCGAATCGGTAAGCATCCCTACCAGGCGGCTTAAAAGCCCCATGTTTGATAAGGCATTTAACTGTTTGATCATCCCATCTTTTTGGTCTAAAAACCACCATGCTGAACCAAACTGCACTTTACCGGCTACAGAACCATCGTTAAAGTTACCGATCATAGTGGCAATCAACTCATTATCAGCCGGGTTAAGGTTATAGATAATGGTTTTAGCCAGTTTATCCTGGTTATCCAGGCGATTTAGGAATTTTGATAGCATACGGGCCTGGCTAAAATCGCCGATTGAGTCCCAACCGGTATCAGGTCCCAATTGTCTTAACATACGGGCATTATTGTTACGCAAAGCACCAAGGTGATATTGTTGTATCCAGCCCTTTTCATGATCCCATTCTGCAAAATAAACCAGCATAGCCGATTTGAATTTCAGGTTTTCCTGATAGGAAATAGTTTGTTTACTGCGGATTTTACCAAAGATTGATGCAATTTCAGCTTCGGTATAGTCTTCAGCATAAATCTGCTCTAAACCATGATCGGAAACCGAGCAGCCGTTTGCTGCAAAGTAATCATGGCGGCCTTTTAAAGCATCAATATAATCCTGTAAACTGCTAATGCTTTTATCGGCAACCGTTTCCAGTTTGTCGATATATTCATTTAAGCCTTCAATATCATCACTGTTCATGGCCTTATCCGGACGGAAAGCTGGCAACATTTTAATGTTAGCGCCTTCTCTTGCCAGTTGTTGATGAAAGTTCAGGCTATCTAAAGGATCGTCGGTAGTACAAACAACCTCTACATTCATTTTGGCTAACAAACCACGTACTGAATATTCAGGCGTTTGCAGTTTAGCAGCGCATTCATCATAAATTTTCCGGGCCGTTTTGCCCGAAAGCAGGTCGTTTATACCAAAATAACGTTGAAGTTCCAAATGTGTCCAGTGGTATAACGGATTGCGTAAGGTATAAGGAACGGTTTCGGCCCATTTTTCAAATTTCTCGTAATCAGATCCTACACCAGTAATGTATTTTTCATCCACTCCATTAGCACGCATGGCCCTCCATTTGTAATGATCGCCGGCAAGCCAAACCTGGCTGATGTTGGCAAATTGCGTATTATTGGCAATCTGCTCCGGTATCAGGTGGTTATGGTAATCGATAATGGGTAGTGATTTTGCGAAATGGTGATAAAGCTTTTCAGCAGTTTTGCTTTGCAAAAGAAAATTTTCGTCTAAAAAAGGTTTCATTCTATGTTATTTGAGACAGTAGATTTGAGATGATCAAAACACTTATCTATTCATGTTTTATTTATGCCCCGACTATGTCCTCACAGACCGGAACTCAATTTGTATTTTATCTGTTTGTGGTCTGTGGGGACACAGACCACGGTAAATAGTATATTTTATTAATTTATTATCGTTTTATCACCTTATCACCGGTCTGTGTCCTCACAGACCGGAACCCTATTCATTTTGTGGTCTGTGGAGACACAGACCACGGCAATGGGACACAGACAGCGGCAACTGCAAGCCAAAGGCGGTTGCAAGGTAAAGGCGATTGCGAGGATAGCCACGCAAACCTCCGACCTCGGCCTTACGACTTCGGACTACAAACTCACCCCCCTTTTCCATGGGATAAAATCATCCTGATTAAGCAACACCGCTTTAGGAATTACTTCACCGCTAGCCGCTTTAATGCAATATTCCAGGATATCTTCGCCCATTTGTTCGATTGTTTTTTCGCCTTCAATTACAGGACCACAGTTGATATCAATTATATCGCTCATTCGCTTCGTTAAAGCATGATTAGTCGATACCTTGATGGTTGGACAAACCGGATTGCCTGTTGGCGTTCCTAAACCGGTGGTGAACAAAATTAAGGTTGCACCTGATGCAGCCTTTCCTGTAGTGGCTTCCACGTCGTTTCCAGGTGTGCAAACTAAATTTAATCCGGGCTTAGTTGCAGGCTCGGTATAATCCAACACATCTTCTACCGGTGAAGTCCCGCCCTTTTTGGCTGCTCCGGTACTTTTAATGGCATCAGTGATTAAACCATCTTTAATATTGCCCGGTGATGGATTCATAAAAAATCCAGAACCTACATTTTCTGCAGCCTGGTTATAAGCCGTCATTAGCTGGATAAACTTACGTGCTGCTGTTTCATCTTTAGTGCGATCAATCAACTGTTGTTCAGCGCCACAAAGCTCAGGGAACTCAGCAAGGAGCACGGTACCTCCTAAAGCCACCAACAAATCGGAAGTATAGCCCACAGCAGGGTTGGCACTAATCCCACTAAAACCATCACTACCGCCGCATTTTACACCCAGCACCAGTTTACTTAAGGGCGCCGGCTGACGCTCGATTTTATTGATCTCGGTTAAACCGATAAAGGTTTTACGGATAGCTTCTTTAATCAGCTGTTCCTCGCTCTGCGATTGTTGTTGTTCAAAAACAAACAAAGGTTTATCGAAATTAGGGTTACGATGCTTCAAATCTTCCATAAAATCGTACACCTGAAGATTCTGGCAGCCTAAACTCAATACCGTTACACCAGCCACATTAGGATGATCGGCATATGCAGCCAATAACTTACTTAGCACAGCAGCATCCTGACGCGTACCACCACAACCGCCCTGGTGATTCAAGAATTTAATGCCATCAACGTTTTTAAACACCCGGTTGACAGATGGATTAGCCATACCCATAGATTCCGGATCGGCTTCACCTAAAACTTCACCATTTTTATAAGCTTCAACCAGTTGATGCGCGTATGATTTGTATTTATCTGTTACTGCATAGCCCAGCTCGTTGTGTAAGGCTTCGCGGATGACATCCAGATTGCGGTTTTCGCAGAAAACGGTCGGTATGAACAGCCAATAATTTGCAGTACCTACCCTGCCATCGCTACGGACGTAACCATTAAAGGTTCTGCCTTCAAACTTAGCCACGTCAGGTGCCTGCCATTCGTAATGGTACGGACGGAATTCAAAAGGATCAGAAGCGTGTTTGGTATTTTCGGTATCCATTAAACCACCTTTAAGGATAAAGTGCTGTGCTTTTCCCACCAATACGCCATACATCATGATGTGATCGCCAGGATCCATATCCTGCATAAAAAATTTATGCTTGGCCGGAATGTCATCCTGTAAAATATATTCCTGTCCATCGTGAATAATGGTTTCGCCTTTTGCCAGGTTTTGCAAAGCAACCAATACATTATCGTTAGGATGGATTTTTAAAATTCTAGTAACCATTTTAAATTGCTGTTTCTGAATGCAAGTTACTTAAAGTTTCTTTTGCACCTTTGTTCTGTAATAAATCAACGTACGATTTTACGGCTGCGTTAAAGCCCGGATAATTATTAAGGTTTTTATCCCACAGGCGCCTGTCGCCTAGGGTGTTATCTACAACGGTTTCTGGGTTTTTCCAGTATTCATATAAAATTTCTGCAAATTCATCCTGTATGGGGTAGGTTTTTCCGTTTACACTTGCTGTGTAAGTATCACCCTGTTTACCCACATTCATGAAAAGGATGTAGGCAGCTACACCCAAAGCAGTAAGCTGAGGCACTTCATTTTTTAAAGCATAATATCTCCTGATGAGCGGCATATTACGCATTTGCATTTTTGAAGTAAAATTTAGCGTAATGGCCTGCCACTGGTGTGCTAAAGATGGATTGCTAAAACGGTCGATTACACTTTCTGCAAAGGCAATTGCTTCACTGTAGGTAATATCTTCATTCACCACCACAGGCGCAATTTCATCTTTCATCAGTTTTAATACATTGGCCGAGAAATCTTTATTTGCCATGGCCTCTTTTACGGTATCGAAGCCTGCTAAAATAGCCAACCCGCAGCTAATGGTATGTGTACCATTAAGCAAACGGAGTTTAAGTTCCTTAAATTTATCAATGGAAGGAACAATAAAGATACCTTTATCTGCTTTTGCAAAAGATAATACTTCTTTCACTTTTTCGCTTGATGATTCGATCGCCCAAAGCCGGAAAGGCTCGGCCATGATCATCAGTTCATCTTCATAACCCAGTTCATTTTCGACGGCTTTTTGCGCTGCTTCCGGAAGTTTTCCTGGCACAATTCTATCAACTAAGGTTTTGCAAAAATGATTGGCTGTTTTTAACCAGTTTTCAAAATCCCAGCCTAATTTATTGTAGATAGCCAGATCAAGCAAAATTTCTTTCAGTTTGTCGGCATTGTCACTAATGAGTTCTGTTGGCACGATCACCATTCCGCTTTCTACTGACCCGTTAAAGGCTTTATAGCGTTCGTGCAAAAAGGCAAGCAGTTTGCCAGGGTAAGATTGTGGGGGATGATCAGTGATTTTATCTTCGCTTTTTACAATGCCTACTTCTGTGGTATTAGAAATTACGACCTGCATTTCGGGCTGGTGAGCAGCTTCTAAAATTTCTGTCCAATCTTGCGAAGCTGCTAAAACCCGGCTTATTGAAGCATTAATCGAATTTTCTTCAACATTAACCCCATCCTCAATGCCTTTTACACAAAGTGTATATAAATTATCCTGTTTCGAAAAGGCATCAGCACCACCTTTTGCTGTAGATTTAACAACAAGTACACGACCGTTGAAAATTCCTTTCTGATTGGCTTTATCAATAAAATAATCAGGTAAACCACGCAGTAAAACCCCGGTACCAAACTGGATTACCCGCTCTGGTAATGCTAAAATTTCGGGTGTAGGTTTTGTAACCTTTTCGCCGTTAATGTTCTTTAAATTTTCTTTGTTTAAAATCATTGCTAATGTTATTTGGCCACCAGGGCAACGAGGCACAAGGTGAATTATATTTCCTTTCGAAGAGTATACTTATCTTTATTTACCATTTGTGGTTAACCACTTCGGGTACTCTTTTTCAATTAATTTCTGCGCCCAGTTGCCATACCAGGCATACCCATTGCGCCTTTCAAGGCTTAATTCCTCTAATTTTGTTTTAATGGCATTGTCGCGATCACCAAAAATCGGGGTATTTTGATCAAGGTCGTAAAAGCGCGCCCAGGCAATTGCCGTTGAATCTTCGATCAAGGCCGCAGCTTTGACATTGGCTTTAGGATTTTTCGGCCTATCAAAACGGAAGCCTACAATTTTATAGGTATCGAACCATTTTACTGCAGCGGTAATGGCATTTTTTTCTGCAACCGAAGGATTTTTGATCCGCATTAAAAAGCGCACAATCCCTACAGATTCGCTGGTACTCAATGAGGCCGGCTCAAAAGCCCTGGCCTTTGCAGGCAACATCGAATCTTTATCATACTGTGCAGCCCAAATGCTTAATACGCCATTTTGTTTCACCTGCGTTTTTAAGATACAATCAATGCCTTTCGCAACTGCTTTTCCTGCTTTTTTTATGTAGACTGGGTTTACCACATCGAAATCGTTTGTTTGCGTGGCAATATCCTGTAATATGTTCAGCACATTGATCATTGCATCATCGTTGTAAGTAATCTCAGATCGGTAAGAAGATTGATCAGGATAATATTGTGGCCAGCCACCATTGACATACTGTGCCGATAAAATATAATCAAGGCCTTTTTCAGCAGCAGCTAAATAAGCTTTGTTCAGCGTTTTTTTATATGTCTTTACCAGGTAAACAACTTCTCTACTGGTAGCTTTATTATCGAAAGTGGCATGTAAATCTTTAGTTGCCTTTATTTTGTCCAACAAGGCTGGTGTTAAAGCCGCATCGTAGTTAACTACACTTTTATCTTCCAGTTGCTTTGGCCAGCCGCCATTGCCTAATTGATAAACCAGCATTTTATCTGCTGTAGAATCAACAGATTGTTGCGCATAACACGACAATAATAAAGTGCTGCAGATTAGGCTTAACAATATTCTCATTTTCATCATTCTGTTTGTTCCGTGGTCTGCGTCATCACAGACCATTAATTTTATTTTACGCCATGGTTAGTTTTTACCACCGAGACACAGATTAGCACGGAGTACTTTTCCTTCTCTCATGCCGTGGTTCTTCTCTCCACGAACCACTATTTATCTGTGTTTATCCACCTCATCTGTGGTAATAAACCTATTTCTTCCCCGGCACTTGCTTGATCAACCAATTCACCAGATCATTCGTGGCTTTAAAATTTTCAAACTCCGCAGGTAGTTTTCTACCATCGATATATTCATTATAAAACCATGGATCACCGACGGCGAAAACTGTCCCTTTGCCATATTTTGCGGTGGCAACAATCACGTCTCCCTTATCCGATAAAGCAGAAATAGCGGGACTTTTAGCCAAAATAGTTGATATTTCTTTGATATATACCTTTTTAGCTGTCTTGAAAATAGCATTGCCGTCTGGAATTTTTATTGCCCCTTGTTCAAAATTCGCACCCTGAACTTTATTGCGGCTATCTTCATTAAAATGGATTCCGAAGGTTTCGGGCAAAACATTGAATTTTGAAATTTCGCAATTGCCTGCATCGTTTAGGAGCAGTACCAAAACCCCACCAGCTTTCACCCAGGCTGCAATTTGCTTCGCATGCTCAGCATTCATATAATTGGGCTTCGCAGTTTCTTTTTCAGTATCCGGATCTACAATAATGTAAATATTGCTGCCTTTTAAGTTTACAGTTGTTGGTGCAACTTTAAGCGTATTGGTTTTTACACCAGCATCGTTAAACATTTTTCCGAATAGAGAAAATCCATTGTTATCATCTTCTTCCCATAAGTAATGGAAAGGGATTTTATCTCCGGTTGGGCCAACCATATACTCATTGTTGAAAAAATTATCAATGGTAACGGTTAATCCTTTTCCCGGTTTTGGCAACTGGTTTATTTCCATCTCAGCAGCAGCGCAAATAAATGCGCCTACGCCTTTCGGATCATTGGTAATTACTTTTTCACTAATATAGTAGTCGAAGCTTCCATCCCGGTATTTTGGTTTTCCACCCAAACCGGATACGGAAACTGTTTTAGTCAAATTTATCCTTTCAGTTCCTGCTTGTTCCACAAACTCTTTCTTTAAACCCGCATAACCTTTATTAGCCGCAGCCATAAAAGATGATGCTAACCAGCCTTTACGAACGCCTTTAGCCAAACCATACACAAACATGCTTGATGCCGAACTTTCCAGGTAATTTCCTCTTCGGGTTGGCATATCTAGAATATCAAACCAAACACCTGATTTTGGATCCTGATATTTCACTACTGCAGTTGCCGTACGATTTAAAATAGCCAGTAGTTCTTTCCTTTGCGGATGATCTGCAGGAAAATTATCCAGCACATCCACCAAAGCCATAATGTACCAGCCCATTGCCCTGGCCCAAAAATTTGGCGAACGCCCGGTTATCTTGTCCGCCCACTGTTCGGTTCTGCTTTCATCATAGCCATGGTAAAGCAACCCTGTTTTTGCATCACGCGAGTTTTTTTCCATCAGGATAAACTGTTTAGCAATGTCATCAAAAGCAGCATCCTTTTTCATCAGTTTAGCATATTCAGCGTAGAATGGCTCACCCATGTATAAACCATCCAGCCACATCTGGTTTGGATAAATTTTCTTGTGCCAGAAACCACCCTCTCTGGTACGCGGTTGTTTTTGCAGCTGATCGTATAATTTAGTTGCGGCTAACAGGTATTTCTGCTGCCCGGTAACTTTATACAACAGCAATAATGAGCGGCCATTTTTGATGTTATCAATATTAAAATCTTCCGGTTTATACGTAGCAATGTTACCTTCCATATCCAGATAGGCATCCATCGAACTTTGGATATATTTAAAATACCTCCCGTCGCCGGTATTTCGCCAAACGGCAGCTGCACCTTCCAGAACAACCCCCATGTCGTAAGTCCATTTGGGGCCTTTGGCACCTTTTAGCAGCGTCGTATCCTGAAACAGTTTTTCCATCGCAGTTAAGGTTAACTGTTCAGATAACTTTTTTTGGGCAAACCCACGTTGTGTTAAAACAGAAAAACCAATAAATGCAACTATTGTATATAAGATCGATTGTTTCATCATGTTGTTATTTTGAAATTTCCAGTGCTTTTTTTGCTACACCTGTACCTAAAACGACAGCTGTTTTAGCTTTAGAAACATCCGTTGCAACAATTTTTACACCTTTTGTTTTTTCGCCGGAAACATCAAAAAGCAATTTGCTGTTATCAGGGTACTTTAAGCTGCTGATATTGATATTTGATCCATTCTGGATCATCACCAAGGGATTTGTATTTTCTGCAATGATGTTGATGTTCTTCAGGAAAATTCCGGTAGCTTCAATAATTTCGATTCCTTTTTTCGCTTTGATGTTTACGTTTTCCAGGTAGATATCCTTAATGTTCATTTCAGGTAAACCTCTAAAAAATATCGCTTTTTCAGCACCATTAGCCACTACATCCTTGATATAAAAGTTTCGGAACTGTGGGGTAGCTTCGGTAACAGGAACGGTAACGGTTTTAATGGCTTCCCGCTTTTCGCCAGCCAGGGGAACCGGATCAACAGCTGCATAATACATATCGAATAAAATGGCCTCGCCAGGAATATCAATCATGTTGATGTTATTGATATAAATATTCTCGACCACACCGCCACGGCCACGCGTAGTTTTAAAGCGTAAACCAATATCAGTACCGATAAAAGAACAGTTGTACACCCAGATGTTTTTTGCCCCGCCACTCATTTCGCTACCGATTACAAAACCGCCATGTGCATGGTAAACCACATTGTTTCTAACGATCACGTTTTCGGTTGGTATACCCCGTTTGCGGCCCGCTTCATCTCTTCCTGATTTAATACAGATTCCGTCGTCTCCAACGTCAAAAGTGCTGCCTTCAATCAATACGTTTTTACATGATTCTACATCAACACCATCGCCATTTTGTGCAAACCAAGGGTTTTTTACCTGCAAATTTCTTAAGGTTAGATCTTCACAAAGCAAAGGGTGTAAATTCCACGCCGGCGAATTCTGAAAGGTAACCCCTTCTAAAAGTATTTTTTTACAGCCTGTTAACACCAATAAATTCGGACGGAGAAAATCTTTGATATCATCATAGTCTGCGGCAGTTTTGCCAGCTTCAATTACACCGGCATTTTTGGTATTCGAGCCTTTAAGGGTTTTTTCAGATGGGTACCACATCTTTCCGTCGGCTTTAACGATGCCTCCGGATGCTACGAGATTCTTCCACTGTGTTTCAGTAAGTTTATCTTTTTTAACCATACGCCAGGCACCACCATTCCCGTCGATAATTCCTGTTCCGGTAATGGCAATGTTTTCAAGGTTCATCCCTGAAATCGGGCTTTGGTTCCGCCATGCGGGTTGACCTTCCCAGTTTCCCTCTACCAATTTGTATTGATTAAAATCTGCCGTAAATTGTAGGATGGCATCCCGTTTAAGATGCAGGTTTACGTTGCTTTTTAGTTCGATAGGGCCAGTTAACCACAAACCCGACGGGATTAACACCACTCCTCCGCCTTTTTCACTCACGCTGCTAATGGTTTTATTAATGCTTTCGGTATTTAAGGTAATACCATCGCCTTTTGCGCCAAAAGCAACAATACTCATGGTATCTTCTTTAAATTTAACCTGCCGGATAATGGGTAAGCCTGGCTTTTGTTGCGCCATGGCAGAACCAGCTGCTGTTAAAACTAAGCAAGCGAGAGCTACTTTAATATGGCATAAACGGCCAGAAATATGTTTCATTATTTGCGCTGTTAAATTATACTTGGTTATTGTAATAACAAGTGTACGTTGTTTGAAGTTAAAACAGAAGAGAAATCTATGCAATCGTTGCCGGAAAATGCAGCAAAACACTCATTACAGACAGAACTTTAAACACAGTAAATCAGTCGTTTACAAAATTATTTTACTTCAGGATTCCATCCACGGAAAACGTTTTCTAAAATATAGCCTTTATATTCTTCATCTGTCAGTTGGTGTGACCATTTTACCCTGTTTTTAGGATCGGATCCTTTTCCAGTACTCTTATATTCAGCAAAATAAGCCGTTTTTTCATTGCTTTCTTTATCCCAGTTGTTCCAGCCTTCCGGTCGGATAAAATCAGGTAATTCGCAGTTGAGATAGGCCACTTTTGCGTATGGCCTCCATGGACGGCCCAAATAAAAGCTATTGGCTGGTGCATCGCCTTTAATTGTACATTTGTTAAGAACGTAGCCAAATTTTGTGGTATCAGCCGTTGAGGCAGCCGTAATATAACCTCTTTTTTTGCAGAAAATGGTGCAGCTTTCGAACCAAGCCGTCGATGCTCCGAAAATAAAATCAACTGTACCTTCAATATAGCAGTTTTTATAATACTGACGGTTATTGCCTCCATAAGTATAAAGCGTATCCTGAAAGCCCAAAAACCTGCAATTGGTAAAAATTAATTTATCTCCACCTGCCCAAACCGCTACAGCCTGTCCTACAGGGCCTGATGAATTCTGGAAAGTGATATTCTCAGCTGAAAAGCCTTCGGCATAAATGTAAAAGCTTGATGAGCCGGATGTCCCTTTTTCTTCACCAAAAATATTCTTTTTCCGGGCGTAGTCATCATAAGTTAAAATGGTTTCGTTTAAACTTTCGCCAATAAATTTCACATTTCTTTTAGAGCCAGGTAATATCAATTTCTCCTTATAAATACCCTTTTTGATAAAGATTACGGTTATTTTATTCCTAAAATCGGGCACCGCATGAATGGCCTCCTGTATGGTTTTAAAATTTCCACTTCCATCTGCAGCCACAATAAAATCAGGTTTTACATCAGCGGCATTTGCGGCAAAGGACAATACAAGCAGAAAGAACAGGCTGATTACTTTCATATCCATTTGGTTAGGCTAAAATTAAAACCGGCCACGTAAAAGGTTAAACTTCATTACGCAGCCGTATTTTAAAAATATATGATGAACAATTTTAAACATTAAAACTCAGCAGAAAGAAGTTTTTTATAAATTAAACATTGCAAACGATGTCGGGAACGATTGCATAGTATTGACTTAAATTTATAGATCTCTCCGTTCTGCATTACTCCAGTTTAAGATAACGGCCACATTAAAGAATTCTGCAATGGTGGCGGAGTATAGCGAGGTCAGGGATACCAAGGCCCAGAAGCTAAATCTTTGAGGAGCTTAGCTAAAAAAACTACAATTCTTCGGAACTTTCTGGCAGGTGATCGTACTCACCTTTCCAGGCATAAAAGCCAAATATCATCAAACCCAGGCTAATGGGGAGGAAAATAAACAGAATAATTGCCCACTGCAATATGGTATTGGTACGTTCGATATCGGTATGCGTTAAGCCTACCTTATCTATCGCCTGGATAAACAAAAAAGTCATCGTTAATGGTCCTAAAACCATCCAAACCAGTCCTAAAAATTTCTTTAACGTATTCATCTTATTTAATCGTTAATTTTTTCGTCTCTTTTATTTGATAAATAGACTGTGCCAATAACCAAACTTAGCGCTGCTACCCCAATTGGATACCAAAGACCGGACAATGGTGTTGCGCCTGAAAAACTTGCTATTAGTGTGGCGATAAATGGCACAAGCCCCCCGAAAACACCATTGCCGATGTGATAAGGCAGCGACATAGAGGTGTACCTGATTTTGGTCGGAAATAATTCGACCAGGAAAGCCGCAATTGGACCATAAACCATGGTAACCAGCAAAATCTGGAAGAAAATCAAGCCAACAAATTTCCAGAATACCGGTGTTGGCAAAACTTTATCTTTTATAATTTCTTTGCCCAAAAGAATCCCCCTTGTTGCAGAAACGGTATCTGTTTGCACCCTGTTAAAGGAAGCTCCGTTTTTAAGGCTTACTTTGGTAGAAACGGTTCGTAAGCTATCGGTTAAATTTTCCATTAAGACAGCAGTTGCGCGAGCTGGAGTTACAGCTAAAATATCAGCTTGTTCAATTTTGGTATAATCGGTATCATCCAAAAAGACCTGATATATTGGCCGGTAAAACAGAATGCCTAAAAGCATTCCACTTAACATGATCCACTTTCGTCCCACCCGATCACTCCAGGCACCAAAAACCACAAAAAACGGCGTAGCAAAAGCAATTCCCCAGAGTAAAATATACCGCGAATCGTTAAAATCCAGCTTACAGGTATTTTCCAAAAAAGATTGTGCATAAAACTGTCCGGTGTACCAGACTACGCCTTGACCCATTGTGGCGCCAAATAATGCCAGAAGTACCATTTTAAAATTAGCCTTATTGTTAAAACTTTCTTTTAATGGATTCTTCGAAATATTTCCTTCAGCTTTCAGTTTAGAGAACAGGGGCGACTCGTGCATTTTCATGCGTATGTAAATCGATACCACAACCAGTACAATCGATAATAAGAAAGGGATTCTCCAACCCCAATTTCCAAACGTTTCGGCACCCAGGATATTTTTTGTGATCACAATAATCCCTAACGATAGGAATAAACCCAGTGTAGCGGTAGTCTGGATCCAGCTGGTAAAAAAGCCACGTTTGTTTTTTGGGGCATGTTCTGCCACATAAGTAGCTGCACCACCATATTCGCCACCCAAAGCCAAACCCTGGATTAACCTCAAAACTAAAACCAGAATTGGGGCAGCATAACCAATGCTTTTATAAGAAGGGATTAAACCGATAAAAAAAGTCGATCCGCCCATAAGCACCAAAGTGAGCAAAAAAGTATACTTGCGGCCAATTAAATCACCAAGTCTGCCAAAAACCAATGCACCAAACGGACGAACAATAAAACCCGCCGCAAAGATAGCCAGCGTGTTGATTAAGGCTGATGCCCCTGCATCCTCCGGAAATAGCTGGTGACCAATGATAACCGCAAGGCTGCCGAAGATGTAAAAATCATACCATTCAATCAATGTACCCAAAGAGGATGCACCGATTACTTTAAAAATATTGTTCTTGGGTAAATGGTCGCTCATAAATGGTCAGGAATATTTGGTTTACCAAGATAAACATTTACACCATAAACGGCAACCTGTAATCTTTGTCGCTTAATTTGTTACATGATCAAACATTTTGGCTTTAGTTTTGTAATTTCATCCGTAGCTCATTCATTTTCCGTCATATTATATGTTGTTAATACAGAATATCAGATTAAGTAGAATTTTAAGAAATACGTGGCAAGTTGACCTGATTATGATTGCCTCCTGCACCGTAGCTTATCTCGTACGCGAATATTTAATCTCACATCATTTCTCCGTTCCATCTATCATCCCGACACTTTTAGGTACGGCCATTGCTTTTTTTATCGGTTTTAACAATAACCAGGCTTACGATAGATGGTGGGAGGCAAGAAAAGTGTGGGGCGCTTTGGTAAATGATTCACGCTCTTTTGCAAGGGCGCTGCTCAATTATGTTGATAAAGATGAGGAAAGCGTAAAACGTATGATTTACAGGCATATTGGTTTTTTATATGCGTTAAAGGCCAATTTGAGAGGAACGATAGATGAGATTTATACCAAATATTTAACCGAGGCCGATCTGAAAGAAATAGAAAAACATACCAATAAGCATAATGCCCTTTTAAATATCCAATCAAGAGATTTGCAAAGACTATCAAAATCAAATGCCATTGATGGCTTCCGTTTTATTGAAATCAATGAAATGCTGACCAGATTTTCGGATTCAATGGGCATGAGTGAGCGTATTAAAAACACCATTTTCCCTACTACCTATTCTTATCTGACTAAAGTATTTATCTGGCTGTTTGTCGTAACATTTACCCTGGTAATCAGTGAGGATGCAGGTCCGGCATCTATATTTTTGGGTTGGTTGATCGGTTTCGTATTTGTTTCTACGCAGATTAATGGAATGAGCCTGGTTAACCCTTTCGAAAACAATTCGGCTGGTGTTCCGCTTAACCAAATTACAAGAACGATAGAAATCAATCTCCTTCAAATGCTTGAAGAAGAAGAAATTCCAGAGCCCGTTAAACCTATAAATGACGAATACGTTCTTTAAATTTCAGGTTTCTTAATTCAATCCAGCTCTTCGAGTAATAACGATTTTAATTTTTCTTCAAAAAGAGCCGATTTAGCTTTAAATTGCGGATCGCAAAAAGAAATGTTGGCTGTGGCATAAACAATCTTACCATCCTTTCCAACCAACACATTCGACGGAAAACCGTGATTGATATTTAGTTTTCTAATCTCATCTTTGCTTAATGATACAATTTCATATTGGTAACCGTTGCGCTTTTGAAATCGTTTTGCATTGGCGGGGCCATCATGTGTAATGCCAATAAACCGAACGGACTTTTTACCATATTTATCCACAAAATTATTCAATTCTGGCATTTCGGCTATACAGGGTGGGCATTTTTCAAACCAGAAGTTAATCACTACCACCTGGTTTTTAAGGTCGATATTGGAGAACGGCTTGTTATTGACCGTTACCCCATTAAAAGTGGGTAAGCTTTTCCCAATCAGATCTTCGAAAAAAGTTTCCTGCGTAGCCCATTTAACTGGGGCATCTTGAGCCAGCGCGGTAAAAGAAAAGATATTTAACAGCATGATCAGATAAATTTTCATCGGCAATAAATATAAAAAAGTCTCACCTAATAAGATGAGACTTAATCATTTATTTGGTGTTGACTATTTTATCTTTTTATTGAGGTAATCAAGTGCTGTGTTTAAGGTTACGTCTTTATTGGCAATAAAATCCTTTAGCGTTGGAATTACTTCTATATCCGGTTTTACACCATTACCTACAAACTCACGACCATCCGGGTAGGTATCCTTTTTTGTGCAGACTCTTGCACTTCCACCGCCGGGTAAATCGAAGAGGTAGGGCTGTCCGGTACTTCCGAAAGAATTTCTGCCAATTTTGATCATGTGCTTTTGATTGTCTGCGTAAATCAAAAAGTCTTCAGCGGCCGAAGCAGTATTATGGCCAATTAATAAAACTGTGGGTACTACGATCCGCTTGGCCGAGAGTGTGTTCTTAAGCGGATAATAATCAAAATTATAGAAATAATTATCCTGATAGGTCAGAAATGCCTTTTTATTCCATTCGCTATTTACCGTATCTTTTGCAGAAGTGTATTTACCCCAGGCCTTGAATGCAGAAGTGAGTTGCCTGGTAGAATAGCGTGAGCCATAAAGTAAGCTGTCATTGGTTAAATATTTTAATATATAACTTCCAATTCCTGTACTTCCGCCTCCATTGTTCCTTAAATCAATCACTATTGCTTTGGCTTGGTATAAATCCGGCAACTTAGTCAGAAAAAGAGAATCAATTTTCTCCTCTCCAAAGGAGTTTAGCGCAACATAAGCTACCTGATTAGGATACCATTTAAAATCAAGAAGCGACGATACTGCAGGAAAGGCCGGATAAATTTCTTTTTCCGCTGTGTGCGCGTGTGTTAATTTTAAACTTAAAACCTGTCCTCCTGGTTTTTTAATTTTAATTTCAAACTGGCTGCCCTCAATCCCCTGAAGTAATTTACTGATACACCAATCCTGTAAAACATAGTCAGTGGAGGAAGAAATATATGGAGAAACGTTTTCAGCTATATATTTGGCCGTGGCCTTTCCATTTACCGCTATTATCTCGCTTCCAACCGGGATCTCATCTTTCTTACTCAGGTTAACATGTGTAATGATTGCTTTATTTTCTACATTCTCAATAAACAAACGATAATCGCCGAACATGGTATTCAGCGGTTCGAAATCTTTGCCGCCCGGCATATAAATATTGGTATGCCCATCTTTAAGCATCGCGCAAAATCTTTGCATTTCCAGATAGTACTCATAGTCATTAGGTGTTTCAGGTATCGTATTAATTAATGCTTTATAAGTACTATCCCATTTCACCCGGTCTATTTTGTTTAAATAAACGAAGTTATAATTTACCTCATGCCAAAATTTCGATAGTCCATAAATTTTATCTGCTTTGGTTAATTTATTAGGTTGAGCTAAAGCAGCCAATGGCAAAAGCATCAATAAAAGAATTTTTTTCATTATTTGTTTTAATTTGTCTGGTGTACTTAGGGCTTCAATTCTTTTGCCAATAAAAAAAGTATCGTCTCTACAAAATTTAGACATTATATTAAAAAAGCCCTGCCAATGCGGCAAGACTCCTTGTTTGTTTGGTTTATGAGGTCTTATTTAAAGGTAATGGAACCATATTCAGATTTTATGGATACGTTTGCAGCGCCACCGCCACCGATTTTACCCGTATACCGTTTGGTTTCATCATCTTTGCTAACCAAATTTGATGTTACGTTTGAACCATATTTAAAGCCGGCATAAGAAGTAGCAACATTGAAATTACCGTTATAACGATCTGCAAAGCCCAATCCAACATTTGCATATTCACCCCCGAAAGTGAAGTTTTTACAGGCCGGAGTAATTTCGTTCACATTTAAACGGTTGTAATCCATTTTGATAGTGGCATCACCATTCAATGTACCTAAATTAACATTCGAGTATTCTGCATTAACTGCAATTTTACCTGCTGATGCGATATTCAAGTCGCCGTAAGCTTGTTTGACTACCGCATTTCCTTTGACTGTATTGATGTTAACTTTGGCATATTCGGCACTCAAGAGCAAGTTGCCACCAATAGTGCCAACGGTTAAGCCTCTTCCATACTCTACTTTAAGATCAGCAGATTTTCTGATGGTATTGATGTTTACGGCTACGTATTCAGCAACGAGTTCTAAAGTCCCCACAGCACCAATAGTTACAGGTCCGTTATATTCGTGCTTAATCACGGCTGCATTTAAATCCTGAATATCACATTTCCCGTACTGAACATTGATATAGTTGTTGGTATTGCTTAGGTTTCCTGCTACAAGATTGCCGTATTCCACTTTTAGTGAGGTTGGGCCTGCAAAATTACCCATTTCAACATTACCATATTGTTGTAGCACAGTTAAAGGGTTTACTGCCGGCATAAACACCGTGTAATTCACCTTTACTTCCCTTCGCCAGGTAGTTACTCCATTTTTTACCCCACGTCCATAACGTCCGTTTCTATCGCCCATGTTAGTTTTGAATGAAACCACATCGCCATTTTTAGTAGCATCAATACTTACCCCATCGATCAATTTCTGTACATCGCCATCTGAGTTGGCATAGGCTTTAATATCTATATCCACACGTACCTCTTTTTTATCCCAGGTTTTAATTACAATAGATCCGAACTGGTTATTTAAATTTACCTTATCATTTCTATCTACATTAAAACTTTTGCTAAATGATTTTGAACGTTCCGCATCGCTGCCCGTTTGCTTATATTTTGAGTTATTTACCATCGCTATCAGCGATGATTTCTCCGCATTTTCTACAAGCACTTTCTCCGATGGACTATTCACCATCGCTTCTTGCGCACTGGTTTTTACGGCAATTAAAGCCAAAAGGGCCAAAAATATTTTTATTGTTTTCATGTTGTTAAATATTAAACACCTGTATGCTTAAAACCTGCCGGCTGGCCTTAAACTTTCGATGTGGTGAGCGTTCTCCTCTTAGTATCAAGTGTGTTGAATCAAACATCAAGACCGATTTCAGTATTAGAGCTGTTTTATTCGCCCTGTATTAAATCTGGTTAACTCTTTTGTAATCGTCAACCTGGTTAATAATTAATAATTGTTGTTTTAATAACTGTAATTGTATTTCACGGTTTTTAACCATAGCCTTTACCACGAAAGTCTGGTTGGGCGAAGTTGGCAACTCTGCTTTTAATTTTTCGTAATCTTCATCAAGTTTTCTTAAATCAGCCGTAAATTTTTTATAAAGTTCCGGATTTGCAGAGGCAAAAATGGCTAAGCTATCCCTCTTTTCGGTAATTAGACCCGTAAAATGGACTTCCTTTTTGGCATATGAAGCACTAACGTCGGCTATTTCTAAATCTTTGTTTTGCAATTTCCCTACGTATAACCAGACCAAACCAAAAACGACCACTACAGCTGCCGCTGCGCTCATCCATAAATACAGTTTTACCGGTTTTTTTTTCTTTTTGTGATCTAAACCCTGTTCAATTTTTGCCCAAAGATCTGCCGAAGGCTCCATGATATCGAAAGCTTTTCGGTTTTCTTTTACAAAGGTTTCTAATCTATTATTCATCTCTCATCCCTTTCATTTCTAAAATACTCTTTAACTTTTTTTTAGCCCTCATGTACTGTGTACGGCTGGTATTTTCGCTTATTTTTAAAATGTGTGCAATTTCTTCATGGTCATAACCCTCTAACAGGTACAAACTCAGCACCACCCTATAACCGTCTGGCAATTGGGTAATGGCCTGCCTTATCTCTTCGGCCTGTAACTGCATTTCACTGTAATCAAAACTATCTTCATCAGGCACTTCCGATATTTCGTCTGTACTTACAAACTCCATCCTGCGCTTACGCAGGTAATTGATGGATTTGTTGATCACAATCTGCTTTAGCCAAAGGCCGAAGGTAGTTTCCTGTCTAAAATCAACAATTCTGGTAAATGCATCTAAAAATGCTTCCTGTAAAACATCTTCTGCCTCTTCCTCATAATTTAAAATGCGCAGCGCCACATTATACATTGCCTTGGCATACAGCTTGTATAATTCAAACTGTGCTGCGCGACTGCCCTGCATGCATTTTTTTACGAGTTCGAGGTTTTTATCGATGTATACGGCTTCCAAAATTTCGAATATTCTGATAATAAGACATCAGCGATTTTAAAACGTTGCATCAAGGTAGAAAAAAATTTAAAATATCTTAATTTCTGGTTAACACTGCGGAAATATCTGAAACATAGTATATTTAAATTATCTCAGGTAAGCTATTTTCAATTCTGAATCGTCACCCTGAACCGAGCCTTAGCGAGTTCACCGAAGGTATTTAGACACAAAGTTTGGCATCCTGAAAACAAACCTTTGTTAAATAAACCTGACAGGAGCAGTATCCTTTTTGGCTTCGATTGATTATAAATATAGAGCTACTTTTGCCAAAAAGATTTAGCGGATGGCGGGAATATAGCACCTATGAAATACTGCTTTTCATTTCCAAAAAATAGAAATGATTTTTAAGTATTTGGAAATGTGCGGTTCTGCGCTTTTGGCAATTCCAGCCCCGCTTTTGGTACGAGTTCCGATGAAGGATCGGAAGCGCTCCCCGACAATCGGGTTTAGACACAAAGTTTGGCGTCCTGAAAACAAACCCTTGTTAAATAAACCCGACAGCAGCGGTATCCTTTTTGGCTTCGATTGATTATAAATATAGAGCTACTTTTGCCAAAAAGATTTAGCGGATGGCGGGAATACAGCACCTATGAAATACTGCCTTTCATTTCCAAAAAAGAACAACATGTTATTATTGATGAGAAAATGGGCGATGCTACGCTTTAACATTTATGGAAATTCAGCTGCGAGTTTATCATAAATTTGAAATCCCTGATCCAAACCGCTAACTTCATGGCATGGAAACCGACTTAATCATTTCAGCAATAAACGAAATACATAAAAAAGCAAACCTGGCGCTGGAGAGTAAAGATGTCGTAGCGTATACGGATATGTTTGCCGACGATTTGAGTTTCACACCCTTTGAAAAAACTGCGATAAACAAACGTGATTTTACCATCGACCTAAAAAAATATTTCAGCGGAGCCAAAACCATTCAAACCAGTCATTATAGAATCAAATCTTCTGCAGAGAATGATATTTTTACTGAGAAAATTGCACGTAAATCGGTTCTTATAAAACCAAACCTGCTTATTTTTTCAAAAAAACAGACCGTACAGACTGAAGAAATTTATCATTGGAAAAATATTAAGGGAGAGTGGAAAGTAGTTGCGCTTGAAATTGTGCTGGAAGAAAAATATTAAAACTTCATTATGAATATCTTCGAAAAAAATCATGAATCGAATTCAGGTTTCTAAACGCTATTCATAAGAAATAATAAATATTTTTATCAGGTTTGTCATGTTACTTAAATTTAGCTTGCTTCATTTTTTGACTTACATCAAAGGTTAAGTTTTTTAATACACTCAACTTTGGTGTATTAAAAAAATCAATATGAAAAAAGAACATTTCAAACACATCAACACACTTTTTGTGGTGATCCCAATGACATTAATTATGGCATTTGTGGGTTTAATGCGAAACTATGGTTTTGGCGAGGATTGGTTCCTCAAATTCTTGAAGGCCTGGAGCGTAATGTTACCCGTAGCTTATCTGGCAGCTTTCATTATTATTCCCAACGCACGTAAACTGGCTGAGAAGGTTACCTCCAAAACCTAAACATTGTTACATTTGGTAAAAGTCATATCATGCAAGAACAGCTTTCCAGTTATATCAGCGCAAAAATTATCATTAACGATGCGGAGCTCGAACAGGTATTGTCTTTTTTCAAGATGTTGCAGGTAAAGAAAAACGAAATCCTGATCAGTCCTGGGGAAACATGTCAGCGTCTTTACTTTATTGATAAAGGTTGCTTACGAATTTTCTTCCTAACGGCCGGTGGTACGGAAGCCACCCGGCATTTTGCTTTTGAAAATCAGTTTGCCTCAGCCCTGGTAAGTTTCATTACCAACGATATCTCCAAGGAATATGTCCAAGCTGTAGAAGATACCAGTCTATACTACATTTCTCAAAACGATTTTCAACAGTTGCTTCAAATGATCCCGCAGTGGGAGAAATTTTACCGCCATTATCTGGAATATGCTTACGTAACCAATACCAACCGCTTAATGTCGTTTATTACACTTGATGCGACCGAGCGTTACCGCCAGTTGCTGGCGCAGAATCCAACTGTGGTAATGCGCCTGGCTAATAGGATGGTGGCTTCTTACCTGAACATATCACAAGAAACGCTGAGCAGATTAAAATCAAAAGCATAGTTATTCAAGGGTAACAGTTTTTAAGCATGAGCAGGTTTGTTTTATTTACCTGTTTCATGGTAATCTCAGCATCTTTGCTTTAAAGCAATTATAAAATCAATAGCACAAAATTTCCTTAACTCTTCTATCTTAAACTTTAAAACAAAATCGGTATTTTTGCCGCTCAATTTAGATTATATATATGTTAAGAACAGTAACTTGTGGTGCATTAAACCTAAATAACTTAGGCGAAAGTGTTACGCTATGTGGTTGGGTACAAAAATCAAGAGATTTAGGCGGTATGACTTTTATCGACATCCGTGATCGTTATGGTATTACCCAGTTGGTTTTTAACATGGACGATAATCGCGGGCTTTGTGAAACCGCACGTACTTTAGGCCGTGAATTTGTGATCAAAGCGGTAGGTACGGTTGTAGAAAGAAGCAATAAAAACCCAAAAATGCCGACCGGTGAAGTAGAGATCAAAGTTTCTGCTTTGGAGATTTTAAACGCGGCGAAATTACCTCCATTCATGATCGATGATGAAACAGATGGTGGTGATGAGTTGCGTATGAAATACCGTTATTTGGATCTACGCCGTAACCCGGTGCGCAATAACCTGGTTTTACGTCATAAAATGGCCCAATCGGTTCGCCGTTATTTAGATGCCTTAGATTTTATTGAGGTAGAAACGCCTGTATTAATTAAATCGACGCCAGAGGGAGCGAGAGATTTTGTGGTACCTAGCCGCATGAACGAAGGTGAGTTTTATGCTTTGCCTCAATCGCCACAAACCTTTAAGCAATTATTGATGGTTTCAGGTTTCGACCGTTATTTTCAAATTGTGAAGTGTTTCAGGGATGAAGATTTAAGGGCCGACCGTCAGCCGGAATTTACGCAGATCGATTGCGAAATGTCTTTCATTGAGCAGGAAGATATCTTAAACACTTTTGAAGGCCTGATCCGTACCTTATTTAAAGAAGTGCGTAACTACGATTTACCGGAAGTACCCCGTATGCAATATGCAGATGCAATGCGTTTGTATGGTTCTGATAAACCAGATACCCGTTTTGCCATGCAGTTTGTGGAACTTAACCACCTGGTAAAAGGCAAAGGCTTTCCTGTATTTGACAACGCAGAGTTAGTTGTTGGTATCAATGCTAAAGGTGCAGCAAGCTATACACGCAAGCAACTGGATGAACTAACAGATTTTATCAAACGCCCGCAAATTGGCGCCACAGGCTTGATTTATGCCCGTCATAATGACGATGGAACCATAAAATCTTCTGTAGATAAATTTTTTAATGAGGAAGACCTCAAACAATGGAGTGAGGCTTTCGCAACAGAAAAAGGCGATTTGTTATTGATATTAGCCGGTTCTACAGATAAAGTACGTAAACAACTGAATGAGCTTCGCTTAGAAATGGGCAACCGTTTAGGTTTACGCGATAAAAATACCTTCTCTGCCCTTTGGGTATTGGATTTTCCGCTTTTGGAATGGGATGAAGAAACCGAACGTTACCATGCCATGCACCATCCGTTCACCTCGCCAAAACCAGAAGATATTGCTCTATTGGATACCAATCCGGGTGAAGTACGCGCCAATGCATACGATTTGGTCATTAACGGGACAGAAGTAGGTGGCGGATCTATCCGTATCCACGACCGTGCATTGCAGGCTTTAATGTTTAAACATTTAGGCTTTACTGCGGAAGAAGCACAAAAGCAATTCGGTTTCTTAATGGATGCATTCGAATTCGGTGCACCTCCGCATGGCGGTATTGCCTTTGGTTTCGACCGTTTAACCTCAATTTTTGCTGGTTTAGATTCTATCCGCGATGTAATTGCCTTCCCTAAAAACAATTCGGGCAGAGATGTGATGATTGATAGTCCAAGTACGATTGACGAAAAACAATTAAAAGAATTGAAGATAAAGACGGATTTGTAATATATCCGACATGCTCAAATTATTTTACAAGCAGTAGTACTTTAAATTATGTCATAAAATACGGCATCAGCATTTTTTAAGAAAATCCTGAATAAATCCGGACGGCTATCGGATCAGGTAACGAAATGCATAAAAAAGCCTCAGAATTTAAAATCCTGAGGCTTTTTTATCTTCATCTAGTCATTATGTCAATAATGAACTAATTCCGAATGACACATTGAACAAATAACCTGAATTTGATAATTATTTAGTAAAATACTGTCTTATAAGCGCCCTATCCCTGACCGATTCGTCATGCTGAACTTGTTTTACAAGTAGAAATAATATTTCAATGGCCTTGTAGCTACTCAGTGGTCAGCATCTTTTTAGCAGGGAAGACCCTGAAATGAATTACCTTCGGTGAGCTCGCCAAGGCTCGGTTCAGGGTGATGGTCGATTAATCAAAAATTCAATATCAGCTACTACAGGTAATATTAATAATCGAACTTAGGTTAATAAGTTTCACTATCGGGTGGAATCCCATAGTCTATAAATTTCTTTTGTTTTTTCTCTTTCCTTTTACCAAACCAGCCTTTAACAGAATTAAAAATTGCCGATAAATGTTCTGCATCAAGCGATTTACCAACCTTACCAGATACGAATCCCACAGCCGCCTTAGTTAAAAAACCAGCACCTCTGAATAGGGTTTTATTCATCACCATAGGTAAAAGCAGTGACATTGCTGTACCGCTTATATTTAATTTTTCATCGGCTTTGAACAGGTTATTAGGCGTTGCATATTTCTTTATCAATGCACTAAGTGTAAATTGTTTAAAGAAAGTTTTGGTATCTGTTTTAAGCATATTTTGCTTAAGCGTATACTCCACCTTAAGTTCTAATTTTCTGGCCTGCAAGTCTTCCAGGTTACGGATGTCTTTATAACTTCTCATCTTCCTCCTTATCTGCAAGTTTATCAAAATATTTCCTGATCGCTATATTGATAATGGCTTTTTCAATGTATTTATCTTTCGTTAAATAAACAATAACGGCCAGTAAAATATAGAATAGGGAAACACAGCCAAAACCTCCTGCATAACTGCCCAAAAGGTCGGATACGTATAGTGCCAATGTTACAGAGCCAAATAAAAAGGCCAAAATAAAGCAAACGATAACAGTAGTACTGGTTACCAGATCAGCAAAAATTTTCGACGCTTTTTCTACAATATAAAGTCTGGTATACTCAACCCTGGCATCTAAAAAGCCTTTGGCGTCGTCTATCAGATCTTCAATACTTTTATCTTTATTCTCTTGCATAGTTCAGATGAGATTTAGCCGGGTAAAAACCCGGCTATGCAATGTTTATTTATTATGCGTGCTCTACGTCGTCGCTATATTCTTCTTCTACGCTTCTCAATTTAGTTTTAATCGAGTCTACTACTTTATCTTTCAGGCTAGCCAGATTATTAATCTCATCTGCAGCTTTATCTTTGATAGAATCGCCAAGATCTTTCAATGACTGGCTAAGTTTATCACGGGTTTCATCACCTTTATCTGGTGCGAACAAAATTCCTAGAGCTGCACCGGCAGCTAAGCCAGCTAAAAGCGCAACTACAACTTTTGAGTTATCATTCATAATTAATTATTTTAAGGGTTTAACAATGATGTACGATATAAAACTACTACATTATTTATTGTTAAGCTATATTATAACTCGCTATGCTCATTATTTGTTTTAATTCTTTCCAATCTTTCTGATGCAAGCGTGCTGGTTTCGTAAATCTTAACCAGCAGTATAAAATAAGATAATAGTAGCGGACCAAAAACAAGGCCCAGTATTCCGAATAAAGGTATACCAATAATTACGCCAATTACTGTTATTATAGGATGAATATTGCCAACTTTTTTTGCAATCATAAACCGCAGCACATTATCGATATTGATAATGACTACGAAACCGAAAACAAGCATCGCCCAACCTGCAAAATTATTTCCGTTTGCGATCTGTAAAATCGCAGCGGGCACAAAAACAACAGGAGGTCCTAAAACAGGTACAAAGGAAATAAAAGTTGTAATTACACCCCAAAACATCGGGTCTTTATAACCCAAAACATAAAAAGACAGGCTTACCAGTGAGCCTTGAACAAGACAGATTAATCCCTGGCCCAATACATTCGCATAGGTGGTATTTCTCATTTCATCGCCAAAACGAAGCGCGTTCTGTTCCCTAAATGGGGCATATTTTATCAGGGAAAACTCGAATCTTTCCCGCTCAATCAGCATAAAGTAGAGTAAAAAGTAAACGACCAACAAGCTTAACACAATATTTACTGCACTTGACAGTAAAGAAGGAAAAAGGTCGGTAGCCCAATTGCCTAAGCGGTTTAATCCTTCCTGAATAAGACCCTGGTTAATTTTAAACGGAATGAGGTGCTGTAGTTTAATCAGTAAATTCCTGAAAAAAACCTCATTATTCTTCAATTCTGAAATTTTACTGATCACCATGCTGCTTAACGCATAAAAAGGCATCACAATAAGTATAATGGAAATGACAATGAGGAAAATAGCCGTTACTCTTTTGTTCCATCCCCTATGTTCAGCCAAATGGATATAGGCTGGCCTCATGATCGTATATAACACCAAAGTACTTAAAATTGCACCAAAGATACTCTGCAGGGAATACGCAATTAGCACCCCAAGCGCAATAATAATAACCAGGTTGATGTTATTTCGTTGCTTATAAGAAAATACTGACATTTTTAGACAATAAGGTTATTCTTTAAATCCTAAAATAGCCGGTTTTGTTTTCCCGATTTAAGATTTATATCCCTTTTTCAGGATCAATAAATTTGATTTTATTATAAAGTGTTTTTCTGTCGATATTCAAGATTTTTGCAGCCTTGGTTTTGTTAAAATTAACTGTCCTCAATACTTCTAAAATAGTATGATATTCAGCTTCTTTAGCCGCATGGCGTAAATTGAGAGACGGATCGTGATTTAACCTATGCGGAAAAAGTGCGGCTTTTTTTTCACCCGGTTTCTTCGGGTAATCAGCCATCCCAAATTCCAATGGCAAAACATGCGGCTCAATCCAGTCGCCATCAGTTAATAAGGCAATGCGCCTGATCACGTTCTTCAGCTCGCGTACGTTACCAGGCCAGTTGTATGCCAATAAACACTGCTTCACTTCATCAGAAAAGCCTTTGATTTCTTTATTCAGTTCCTGGTTTGCTGTCGCCAAAAAGTGTTCGGCAAAAATCAGGATATCCTGGTCACGATCTTTCAATGCCGGCACGTGTATCGAAAATTCATCAAATCGGTGATATAAATCTTCCCTAAATGCACCCTTCTCGATCGCTTCCTTTAAATTTTCATTGGTAGCTACAATAAGCCGTACATCCACATCAATCTCCTTTGTACTGCCAATCCGCTTTATTTTCCGCTCCTGCACCGCCCTGAGCAAGGTTGCCTGAATTTCGTACGACAAATTACCGACCTCATCAAGAAATAATGTACCACCATTAGCTTGTTCAAAATGACCAATTTTAGTAAAGGCGGCACCGGTAAATGCTCCTTTTTCATGTCCAAAAAATTCACTGGCCGCTAAATCTTTGGTTAACGAACCACAATCCATGGCAATGAAAGGCTGTTCACGACGAGAACTATTTAAATGAATGGTTTTGGCCACACATTCTTTTCCCGTTCCACTTTTCCCCGTTAAAATAACGGTATAACCTGTTGGTGCAATGAGCTGGATCTGTTTCAGCAAGAACGCTGAAGCTGCGCTCTCGCCATTAATATACTCCTGACAATTAAACCGATCAGAAACAACCTTGCATCCGGCATGGTCGAAATGTTTAACAGATCTTAATTCGCCCTGCGCTTCCAGGGCCTTATTAATGGTATTTAAAATTTCATCCGTGTAAAGCGGTTTCTCAATATAATCGAAAGCCCCAAGTTTGATCAGTTCTACAGCAAGCTTAATATCTGAATAGCCCGTGATAATAATTACACTGGTATGTGGATAGTGCTCCTTAATATAGATTAAAATCTCCTTCCCATCTGTATCATCTAAACGATAATCACACAATACCAGATCGAACCGCTCTTTTCCAAGCGCCTGCATCACCTTTTTACCGCTTGTTACATTCGAAACTTCAAATCCTTTTTTGGTTAAAAATCTGGAGAGCAATAAGCCGATGCTAATTTCATCGTCAACAATGAGTATCTTCTTTTTCATGAGCAGCGTTGTTATCCTAAAAACCCATATACATCGACAACATATAGAGTTAATAATTAAATAACATAGTTACTCAAAAAAATTTGCATTGAAAAGGATTTGCAACATTTTTGTTATACAAACATCAGATTAATACTACACTAATCTTATTTTCCGGAAAATTTTGGTTTTCTCTTTTCAACAAATGCAGATACCCCTTCTTTAAAATCGGCCGTTTCGAAACATTTGCCAAACGCCTCAATTTCGGTAGCATAGCCATTATTATTATTCACCGCTGCGATGACAGCTTTTATGGCAGCCGAAACAGCCAATGGCGCACGTTGTTTGATCAAATTCAATATTTCTTCGGCCTTGCTTATCAGATCAGGCTGCGGAACCACATAATTTACCAGGCCTATTTTTTCTGCCGCTGGAGCTGTAATCATGCTTGCAGTTGTAATCATTTCTATCGCTTTGCCTTTTCCAACCAATTGGGTAAGACGCTGCGTACCTCCGTAACCCGGAATCAATCCTAAAGTAACTTCCGGCAAACCCAACTTTGCATGATCTGCCGCAATACGCATGTGGCAGGCCATAGCCAACTCCAATCCACCACCTAAAGCAAAGCCATTAATTGCGGCAATAAATGGCTTTGGAGAGTTTTCAATAGCATTAAAAACCTGATCTTGACCAATTTTGGCTAAATCTTCTCCCTGCTTACCGCTATAATCAGAAAACTCTTTAATATCGGCTCCTGCAACGAAGGCCTTTTCACCCGCGCCTGTTAAAATAACCCCTCTTACCTCATCCGTTTTATCTGCATAGGCAATTACATCTGCAAGTTCTGCCAACGTATCTTTATTTAAAGCATTTAGTGCCTTTTCCCTATTTATCGTAACGTATAAAATGTTTTCCTTTAGTTCTGAAATTAAATTTTGATATGCCATAGCTTAAAAATTTCTATTTTCTGTTACCCAATTCTGGATATATTCTACAATACTGGCCATTGTTGTACCCGGAGGAAACAGCTCTCCAACACCCATAGCGGCTAGTTTCAACCGATCTGCCTCGGGGATAATCCCACCGCCGGTTAATAACACATCATCCAACTGTTTTTCTTTCATAAAATGAATAATCTTTGGAAAAACCGTCATGTGTGCACCAGATAGAATAGAGATCCCGATGGCATCTACATCCTCCTGAAGTGCGGTGTTTACCACCATTTCAGGGGTCTGGCGCAATCCGGTATAAATTACCTCCATGCCGGCGTCTCTTAAAGAAGTTGCAATTACTTTAGCGCCTCTGTCATGGCCATCTAATCCAACTTTAGCTACTAAAACACGGATAGGCCGATTTAATACTTTGCTCATCATTCATATTAAGTTGATGTAAATGTATCGATTTTGGCTTTCAAATTAATCATTAACTAAAACAAGTAGAATTGCACTAATCTTTTTACATTTGCATTCCTAATTTACAGGTTTTTATGAGTGAAGAAAAGTCATTGAACTTTATTGAAGAAATTGTTGAGAACGACTTAAATAGTGGTAAGTATGAAACTTTGGTTACGCGTTTCCCGCCTGAACCTAATGGTTATCTACACATTGGCCATGCTAAAGCGATATGCTTAAATTTCGGACTAACACAAAAATACGGCGGTTATACCAACCTGCGTTTTGACGATACCAATCCCGTTACGGAAAAAACAGAATATGTAAACAGTCAGCAAGAAGATATCAGGTGGCTGGGCTTTAACTGGAAAAATGAATTATATGCTTCAGATTATTTTGATGAGCTGTATGGCTTTGCCGTTAAGCTGATTGAAAAAGGTCTGGCTTATGTTGATGAAAGCGCTGCAGACGAAATTGCAGCATTAAAAGGCACACCAACTGAGCCGGGACAGGATAGCCCATACCGAAACCGCAGCATTGAAGAAAATTTAGACATTTTCACGAAAATGAAAAATGGAGAATTTCCTGATGGTGCGTATATTTTGAGAGCTAAAATCGATATGGCCAGTCCGAACATGTTAATGCGCGATCCGATTATCTATCGCATTAAACATGCCGAACATCACCGAACAGGCAATAAATGGTGCATTTATCCAATGTACGATTTTGCTCACGGACAAAGCGATAGTATTGAGCATATTACCCACTCCATCTGTACCTTAGAATATGTTTCGCACCGCGAATTATATGATTGGTTTATCGAAAAATTGGAAATTTTTCCTTCCAAGCAATATGAATTTGCCCGTTTAAATCTCACCAGTACAGTAATGAGTAAGCGTAAGCTGCTTCAACTGGTTAACGAAAACCTGGTAAACGGATGGGACGATCCGCGCATGCCTACCATCAGCGGTTTGCGCAGGAGAGGTTTTACGCCAAAAAGTATCCGCGAGTTTTGCGAACGTATCGGTATTGCCAAGCGCGAAAACTTAATTGAACTCAGCTTATTGGAATTCTGCATCCGTGAGGATTTAAATAAAACGGCTAATCGCGTAATGGCAGTTTTAGACCCGATTAAACTGGTCATTACGAATTACGAAAAAGGAACAGAAGATTTAATCGGTGAAAACAATCCTGAAGCTGAAGACGGCGGTGGCACACGAGTGATCCCTTTTAGCAATGAGCTTTGGATAGAACGTGAAGATTTTATGGAAGTGCCGGCAAAAAAATGGTTCCGCCTGGCTCCTGGTGCAATGGTACGCTTAAAATTTGCCTATATTGTTAAATGCGAAGATTTTGTGAAGGACGAAAACGGAAACGTGACCGAAATTCATTGTACTTACATTCCGGAATCGAAAAGCGGAAGCGACACGAGCGGGATCAATGTTAAAGGAACCATCCATTGGGTGAGTGCACCACATGCTAAGACAGCGGAAATCCGCCTTTACGATCGTTTATTTGTTTCAGAGACCCCAGATGCTGAAGAAGGTGATTTTAAAGATTATTTAAACCCTGAAAGCTTAACGGTATTGCCAAACGCTTATATTGAACCTGCTTTGGCAGATGCAGATCTGGATGGCCGCTATCAGTTTATCCGTAAAGGTTATTTCTGTTTAGATAAAGATTCAACAGCCGATAAATTGGTTTTCAATAGAACAGTAACGCTAAAAGATACATTTAAGAAGCCAAATTAATAGCATTGCCATAATATAGAACACGGATAGATAAAATTTGTCCGTGTTTTTTTTTGCCAAAATTCGGCTGCAAATGCATGCAGAGCAGAATGTGATAGCAAATATTAGCATTCTTTTTTACGCCATAAACTTTGGACATTATACTTTTAAAGATCCTGGAACAAACTTCCTTACAAATTTCTTAATAAAGAGTCGTCATTGCGATGTACGAAGCAATCTTAAAGCGCATGCTAGTAGCGATCGTTGTAAGATTGCTTCTTCGGCTGAAAAAACCTTCTCGCAATGACGATTCCTCAATGCCTATCACTACAAAAAACTCCTCTGTAATCTATATGATTTTTATAAATCTATCCCTCGTGATGATGGCATGAGTGCAATCTACAACAAAAGCCACTCCGCTTAATATTTCGTATAAAGGTTATACAACACCAAAATATCAACCGGTGTTAAAGTTTTTGTGATGTCTGTTTGTATAAAGTGTATTTTGAAAGCTTCAATGGCAGCCGGCAGGTTAGCCGTATTATAACCAATGTATTTAAGGGCTTTTTCTGTATCAAAGTCTGCAGGTGGATTTTTTAGCACATCATCATACCAAAACCCGAAACCCTTGTCTGCTAATTTCTTCCACGGGAAATTCCTGGGGTCATTTTTACGGCCTGGTGCAATATCTGCATGTCCGATAAAATTTGCGGTAGGGATGCCGTAAGCTTTTTTCAAAGTAGCCAATAACTTTAGCAAGCTGTTTATTTGCGCATCAGGCCATGGATCGGTTAAACCATTATTATCCAGTTCAATTCCTATAGATGAAGAGTTGAGGTCGGTATCTTTACCCCATTTGCTCACACCAGCATGGTTTGCCCGTAAATAGTCATTAACCATATGTACCACCTTACCATCCCGGCCAATTACATAATGCGCGCTGGTACCTGCTTTGGCAGAAAAAAATGTTTTGATGGTTTGCGCTAAACTGTCCTGAGCCGTATGATGGATCACCACAAAATTTGGCTTGCGTATCCCAAAATTTACAGAACCAATCCACTGCTGATTTGTTGGATTTAACGAATCGTATAATTGCCCGGCTGGAGGTACCGTTCCGATAATTTCTGCAAAGCCTTTTGCCTTATCCTTATAAATTTTTTCTGTTGCCGCGTACCTGTTGGTTGTGCATGAGGCTAAAATCATGGCCAGAGAAAAAGCAGTTAATAAAGATGTTTTGTATAAATTGGAAAACAGCATGGGCATGTTGATTTTAAAAAAAATGAAGGTACAAAGTTATGCTAAACTTCGTCCAATGCATCAAACTTTATACAAAGCTTTTAAAATTTACTAATTTAGCGGCCATATACTTTACTATGAAGAATTTATACAGATCAACCCTGTTTGTATCAGCGATAGCCATTTCAGCAGGTGCATTATCATCTTGTACCGGCAATAATAAATCTAATCATGAAAATACTGCAGTAGTACAAAAAGATAGTCTTACCGATTATGTTGCACAGAGGTTACCGATTTATGAAAGGGTAAAATTAACGACCAATATTAACGGGCTTAGTGTTAACGACCGCAAAATTTTGCCTTTGTTAATCCAGGCGGCAGAAATTATGGATCAGCTTTATTGGAAACAAGCTTACCCGCAAAGAGATAGCCTGCTGGCCACTATTAAAGATGAAAAAACCCGCGATTTTGTTAATATCAACTATGGCCCCTGGGATAGATTAAATAACGATAAACCTTTTGTTGAAGGTGTAGGCCCCAAACCAGAAGGAGCATTCTTTTATCCAAAGGGAATTACAAAGGAAGCGATAGAAAAATCAGACCTCAAAGATAAATTTGGTGCCTATTCTGTTGTTCAAAAAGACAGTACAGGCAAATTATCAACCGTCCCTTATCACGTACTGTTTGCTGCTGAATTACAAAAAGCAAGCTCCCTGTTAAAACAGGCTGCTTTAATTGCAGAAGATGCCGGTTTAAAAAAATATTTAAACTTAAGGGCGGACGCCTTGGTAACCGATAATTTTACGGCGAGTGATTATGCCTGGCTGGATATGAAAACCAATGGCCTGGATATTATTATCGGCCCGATCGAAAATTATGAAGACAAACTTTTTAACGCCCGTACCAGTTACGAAGCTTATGTATTAATTAAAGATAAGGAATGGAGCAAACGTTTGGCAAAGTATGTAAAAATGCTTCCCGAATTACAGAAAAACCTACCGGTTGCAGCAAAATATAAAACCGAAACCCCTGGAACGGACTCGGAGTTAAACGCGTATGATGTAGTTTATTATGCCGGAGATTGTAATGCGGGATCTAAAACCATAGCTGTTAACCTACCAAACGATGAAAAAATTCAACAGGAAAAAGGCACACGCCGTTCGCAGCTGAAAAATGCCATGCAGGCAAAATTCGACAAGATCCTGGTACCGATATCAAAAGAATTAATTGAAGCCGACCAACAGCAGTACATTAAATTTGATGCTTTTTTTGCAAACGTAATGTTTCATGAAGTAGCACATGGTTTAGGGATTAAAAAAACCATTACCGGAAAAGGCTTTGTTCGTGCCGCATTAAAAGAACAATACAGCTGGCTGGAAGAAGGCAAAGCCGACATATTAGGTTTATATATGGTAACCGGCCTGCTTAAAAAGGGCGAATTGCAAGGTGATATTAAAGATTACTATACCACATTTATGGCCGGTATCTTGCGCTCAGTCCGCTTTGGTGTTTCTGAAGCACATGGAAAGGCAAACATGCAATGCTTTAATTATTTTCAGGAAAAAGGTGCTTTCGAGCGTACGCCAAAAGGCACCTATAAAGTAAACTTCGAAAAATTTGCATCAGCAATGAACGATTTGAGTGCGTTCATCCTTACCCTTCAAGGTAACGGCGATAAAGCTGCAGTAGAAAAGGCACAAAAAGAGAAAGCAGTCATTCATCCAACGCTTCAAACAGACCTTGACCGTTTGACCAAAAAGAATATTCCGGTTGATGTAGTTTTTGAACAAGGGGTTGATGTACTGGGCGTGAAATAATATTTGCCAGCTCAAATAATTTAAGGTACAGGCCAACAGATATTTTATTTGCTGGCCTGTGCCTTTTATTCACTTCTTTCTGCAAATCGTCGTCCTGAACTTGTTTCAGGATCTATCTGGCATATGCTGTGGAGATATCTATCTCTCTCTCCCTAAGGATTCTGAAACAAGTTCAGAATGACGCAACGAAATAAGATTTGCATATACATTTCGCTGTAAGTTTAGTTAAGGCATGGCACAAACTTAATTTAAACAGCGCTATTCTTCATTTTTTCAATCTCTAAACCCGGCCATAGATTTCCACCTCAGTACGGAACTTCGAAATCCCGACTTCGGACTTTTTCAAAATCCCTGTAACCTTTTCAAAAAACGGTCGTCTTACTGATAACAAATTACGGAAACCATTCGTTTCCCGGACTAAACTTTAAATAAGCAGGTAATTAAACTGAAAGTGCATGCAAATGCGGTATAGGATTCTTTTTGCCCATTTTTTAAAGAATAAATACACCAAACATGAAAACATTATACAAAATAGCATTTTTCCTTACGCTTCTTTTTACTATTAAAACAGGTTTTGCACAAACCAATCCTAAACCGAACATCAGCGGGATAATTTTAGATGAAACTAAAAAACCTGCAGATTACGTTACCGTCGTACTCTTTAAAGCATCCGATTCCAGTGTGGTTAAAACGGCATTTACCGACCCAAGCGGAACATTTAATTTCACCATTTCGGGCAAGGGGAGTTATTACTATAAAGCCAGCAACATGGGGTACAAAACCCTTAAAAGTAAAACCATTGTTCTAACAGAAGATCATCAGAAAGTAGATTTTGGAACGGCACAGCTTATTGCAAGCACTCAAAACCTAAAAGATGTAAATGTAGCGGTTACCAAACCATTAATCGAAAGAAAAATGGATAAGATTCTAATGAACGTTTCCAATAGTGCGGTTATGACCGGCTCTACTGCGCTTGAAGTTCTACAAAAAGCACCCGGCGTAACCGTTGATCAAAACGATAAGATCTCGATGATGGGCAAGCAGGGCGTATTAATTCAACTGGATGGCAAGCAAACCTACATGAGCAGTGCCGATGTAGCCAACCTGCTACGGAATATGCAGAGTTCAGACATTGAGAGCATTGAATTGATTACCAATCCATCTTCCAAATATGATGCGTCAGGTAATTCAGGAATCATCAATATCAAAACCAAAAAGAATAAAAACGGCGGCACAAACGGTAGCATAAACGGATCATTAGGTTATGGCAAAAACCTGAGGGCAAATACGGGTTTAAACCTAAACTACCGCGCACAGAAAGTTAATCTCTTTGGCAATTATAGTTATGGCAAATTTGAGCGCGATAACCTGATTGCTATCGACCGCATTTCAAATGGCGCAACCGATACTTATTTTATGCAGGTAGGTGAGAGCAACAGAAAACAATATAACAATAACCTGAAGGCCGGACTGGATTATTTCATTGACAAGAAAAACACCATTGGGATATTGGTTAACGGTTATTTTAACCACGGCAATGAAACTTCAACTAATAACACCTTAATCGGTCCGTCTTTTCAAAAGATAGATTCGACTTTGATAACCAATTCATTGCAGACAAACAAATACAATAATGTTTCTTATAATCTAAATTACAAATCTGTTTTAGATACCGCCGGCTCAGAAATATCTGCCGATCTAGATTATTCGAGATACAAAGGGAACGATGGTTCTAACTATGAAAACGATTACCGTTTTCAAAATGGAGACAGAATCCGTCCGATAATTTATACCCGGAACAACACCCCTTCCATTATTGATATCAAAGCATTTAAAATCGATTATAATGTTTCGCTAACCAAAACGGTTAAACTTGAAGCCGGGCTCAAAAGCAGTTGGGTGAAGACGGATAATGATCTTCAGGCAGAAGCGTATGTCAATAGTGCCTGGGAGAATGATACCAGAAGAAGCAATCAATTTGTATACGACGAAAATGTAAATGCAGCTTATACCAATGTAAACAAACAGTTTAAAAATACCAGCGTGCAAATTGGATTGAGGGTTGAGCAAACCAATTCGAAAGGAAACCTGATCACTAAAAATACGGTTGTTGAGCGAAATTACTGGGATTTTTTCCCTACATTATTCGTGCAGCAAAAACTTTCAAAAAACAATCAATTAGGGTTTTCTTACAGCAGAAGGATAGACCGCCCGAGTTATGATGCTTTAAATCCATTTATTTATTATTTGGATGAGTTTACCTATAGCAAAGGAAATCCTTTTTTAAATCCACAGTATACACACAATTTTGAACTGAGTTATACCCTGTTGCAAAAATATATGCTCTCAATAGGTTATAGCAGAATTAATGATGTAATTGCTGAAGTGATTTTGCCTGACGCAGCAAGCCAATCGCTATACCAAACCAATGCAAATATTGCCACCAATATCAGCTACAATGCTAATCTAAATGTACCACTTCAACTTACAAAATGGTGGCAGACCAATAACAACTTAAATGTTTTTTACCTTAGTTTTGAAGCGCCAGATCTGGCCGGAAGTGCTTTAAAAACCGGAAAAACATCTTTTCAGTTTAAATCTCAGCAAACCTTTACCATTATGGACGGATTTACGGCGGAGATAAACGGCAGCTACGAATCGCCACTGGACTATGGAACACTAAGTTTAAAAGCCCGTTATTATATTGATGCAGGCTTAAGTAAATCAATGTTCAACAAAAAAGCAAGTTTGAAGCTGGCTTTGTCGGATGTATTCAATATGTCTGAAAGTAATTTATCAAGTGCTTATCCTGGTTTAACCTACTCATTACATCAAAAAAATGAAACACAGGTCGGCCGGATCAGCTTTACCTATCGTTTCGGCAAAAATGAGATTAAACCGGCCCGTCGCCGCTCAACAGGTACCGAAGCAGAGCAGGGAAGGATGAAGAATTAGTAGTGATTTTATCAGTTATTTCGACCGTAGTGCCTGTACGGGCAGGCGGGGAGAAATCTTTTTACACAGTTCAAAGATTTCTCCATTTCGCTGCGCTTCAGTCGAAATGACGATAATTTGAGAAGATTTAAAACTTATATTCCATGACATAATCATCCATAAAAAAGCCTTCACCAATATCAAGTTTTACCGATTCTTTAACCGTAAAACCGCATTTTAAATAAAAATCCTTTGCTTTATTATGCTTGTTCACATTTAATTGCAAAGCACTTCCCCCGGCATTTTTCACCTGGTTAAAAACCTCATTAATTAAGATTTTTCCGATGCCTTTACCATGTGCAGATGGAAGCACATAAAGTTTGTGTAGTTTATAAATGCGTTCATCATGACCAATGATGGAATATCCTGCAAAGCCAAACTGATTTTCGCTTTCCTCTGCAATCAGGAAAATATAGCCTTCCATCAATTGTTTCAGCAGTTCCCCTTTGCTATACATTTTATCCAACATATAATCAATCTGGGTTTGCCCGATAATTTCAAGATAGGTTGAGGGCCAGGTTGCAGCAGCAATATCCCTGATTACTTCTATATCTTCTTCTTTTGCTCTTCTAAGGGTGATCATATAGGTTCGCTAATAAAAATCGGTTGTCCTGAAAAAGTAAACTCTACAAAACCGTCTTTAACTACAATAAAAATTTCATCTTCATTCTGTGCGAGGTTCGTTACTTCGAGGTATCGGTTGCCATGGATCAGGAATTCGCTTCCGGCAGGCTTCCAAACGGAAAATCCCGATTTTATAGGATAATGTTTTGCCCTTTCGGTGAATACCACCAGGTTAATTTTATCTTCAAATCCGGCAAATTTCTCCAGGTCGAATTTTCTTGTAATCACATTTACCGCAGGATATTTCTCTTCGTACAGATAATTAACAGCTACCATTAAAGCGTCAGCAGGCCCCTGAACAACTTTTGTATCTTCCTGCGCCTCCTGTCCGCTCCCGTTTACCAGCACATCTACCTTTAAACCCAGAGAGAAAATCTTGTCGTAATTTTCTCCGTTAACCAAAAGCGTAGGACTCCATTCAAGCAACTGTCCTAAAAGCTCTTCGTTAAAATCGCCAAGCTCATCAATGTACAAAGCTGGTTCCTGTTTTTCTTTTACAATATGGTGTGAAGACATAATGCGAATATAGAAATTTCGCTTAAAGTAAGGTACAGGAAGAATCAGCCAGGCGTAAAATGATTAACGATTATATGGATATTCACTTATCCAATGGAATCCCCTGTTAATGAGTTTAAAATCTTTAAGGTCTTTTCGTTTAAAACTAACCGATATCGAATCTTTTTCTGTCAGGCCGGATAAGGTCAGTTTATCTTTTCCCGTAATGGTATAGTTTAAAACATATTTTGCAGAGTCTTTATCAGTTGATTTGAGTACCAGTATCTTTTTCCCCTGATCAAAAACCGTAGTGAAATTAACAGTGCTGTCGTTCATCTTTTTTATTCGTGCGTAGCCAGGGTAGTTAATAATCAGCTGTTTCCACCTTGTACGATCTGTTGTGAGTGGCTGCAGAATTTTACCTTTAAAGCGCATGTGCTCGACATTGTAAATGCCATACATAAATGGCTTTGGCGCTGCACTGCCATACGTTTTTCTTTGATCAATTAATGATGATATTAAAAATAGTAGTGAAGCTGCGATATATAGATATTTTACACCATAAGCCGTATAATAAAGCCATTTCTTTTTAAATTCAGGTCGGTACATTTGCTCAAGTTGCTGGCTTTCATACTTAATAAAAAAGCGATATAGCTTTAAGAAATGCGGAGCTAAAATAAAAAGACACATCACTACCAGTGCGGTAGAAAGTAGTTTTACAGGAACATCGAAAAAATAATTCATTGCCATTACATGCACTGTTGCAGCCAGTGATAGAAAGGCACCTATCACAACTGTTCTACGGAATAATAACAGGATGGCGGAAACTTCGATAATACCCATGAAAATATTATACCCTTTAGAAAAACCCAGAAATGTCCAGGCTAGGCCCATTGGCGAGGCGTCTCCGAATGGCTGGAGCAATCTCATCAATGAAGGATCGGGAAACTGTAGTTTGATTACTTTAATCGCGCCATATAGTATCAAAGTAAAGGCTAAATAAAACCTCACCAGTACCACTAACCAGTAATAAGCTGCGTTGTAACTTTTGCGTTTGCGATCAAAAACCGACCAGATGATGCTGCCAATTACGGATACCAAAAATATAAAGAGCAGCAATATCCAATCATAGGAGGTATCGCCGCTGCCATTGGTGTAAATGGTAAAATCGTAATGATAGTGGATAATATGTTTAGAAAACCAGGGAATAAAATCATGCAATACCAGGTTTGGCAACTGCAGTATACTTGACAATAAAGTAAAAGCCCCGTTATTATTCAGGATGATAAAAAGAGACAGGAGCAGAAAAAAGAACCTGAAAGAGATTTTTTTATAAATATTCCAGGGTGCAGCATTTTGAAGAGCGTTTTCAGACATATTTTGTTTGGTTTTATCCAAAGCTAAAAATTATCCTACACGGTTCAAATCATAAAATGTTAATTAACAGCGCTTTCTTTAACTAATGTGTAAAAATCCTGATAGGCTTCAATAAAATCATCAGCAAAGTTAATCGCCCCTGAAACAGCTATCCCATAAATGCCAGTTTGCATTAATGCTTCTACATCATAGGTTTTAATGCCGCCTACAGCCAATACCGGAATGTTGATGGCCTGAGCTTTTAATGCTTTTACCACTTGCTGATAACCTTCAAAACCCAGGTGTTCGTAATTGTTGGGTTTAGTTTCAGTTGCTCCAAATGGACCATAACCGGCATAATCGGCACCCTCTTTGACTAGCCTGATTAGATTTTCTAAGGTGTTTGCAGATCCCCCAAGCGTAATATCATTGCCAACCAGTTTGCGCAGGGCAATAAAATCAGCATTCATATCTTCTATATGAAAACCCTGGATATCGGCCTTTCCATTTAAATGAACATGATCGGTAACAATTAAAGTGGTCCCCCAATCATCACATATTTCAGCTATCGCATTAATATCCTGTAACAGTACTTCATCACTTTTGCTCAGGCAACGGTACTGGATCCATTTTGCACCGGCCTCACAGGCCAGTTGTGCCTGTTCAATATGACTTAGATGTGGGATATCGTGTGTGATGTAATGAAGCTTTTCTATGTATTTCATTCTGAATCAGGACAATTAAAATTAAAGGATTTTAAAATCAGTAGGGCAAGATAAACAAAATCGCCATTGACCGTTTATCTTGCAATGGCGATCTTAATGATTTTCTGCTTTAGTCTTTCAGCTTTTTGCTTTAGTCTTTCTTAAAATTTCACATTCAAACTTAGCAAAAAGTTGGTTCCCGCCTGCGGATAAAAGAAGTTTTCAGTTATTCTGCTTCCGCCTGACTGATAGCCATATGTATAACCGTTGCTTTCATACTTTTTATCGAAAATATTGTTTACCAGTAAACCAAGGTTCATGTTTTTAACACCTGCAAATTTAAAATCATAACCCAAACGTGCATTGCTTACCCAATAACCATTAAGCGTCCTATCGTTATTCTGTGTATTATCCAGGTATTGCTTGCTTACATATTTACTTTGCAAAGCTACTGCAAAACCACTTACCGGTTTATAAACCAGCTCGCCAAAAAGCACGGTATTTGGAGAATAAGAGATATCAGTTAATTCATAGTTTTTAACTACTTGTCCGCCGTTATCATAATCATCATAATATTCGGTAAAGTTTTTGATTTTATTCCTGCTCAGCGCTGCATTTGCATTTAACACAAACTGACGACTAAGGACGTATGAGCCATCTACTTCGATCCCTAAACGGTAACTCCTGTCTACATTTTGACGAAAGTTTCCGCCCACATCATTTATTTTTCCCGTAACCACCAACTGGTTTTTATAAAACATGCCATAGGCATTGGCACCTATATTAAATTGTTCGTTTTTAAAACGGTAGCCCAATTCTAAATCATTTAAACGCTCTGGTTTAGGAATAACGCCCACGGCAGCATCTGTAAAGTCATCACGGTTGGGTTCTTTATTGGCCACACTATACGAAGCATATATGTTGCTTTGCGGATCAATAAAATAAGTTGCCCCAAATTTCGGGTTAAAGAAATTCAAGGTTTGGTTAATGGCCAAAGTATTCAGTTTATTTTCTGTTCCGGCAATATCATAATATACACGACGGTATTGCAGATCGGCAAATAAACTCAAATTTTCAATTGGGCTATAATTTACCTTGCCATAAACGTTAAAATCGGTTTTGAAACCCTCATTATCATAATAATGGCGATCAATATTGCCGTTTGAAGCATATTGCGCCCAAATTACCTGGCCAAAATGCGCACCCTTATATTCATTGTATGCGCCACCCAAAGTAAAGTTTAAATTCTTTTCTGGCACATAATTAAAGGCATAGGTAACGCCGTAGAAATCATTATCTAACCAACGTCTGCGAATTAAATCAGTTTCGGCAATAGGTGTACCACCAGCAACAGCAACTGGATTCAAGCCATAATGTTTCAGGCTATCCTGTACCCTGTATTCTTCATAATAACCTTCTCCTTTGGTATAATGTAAGGCACCATTAAATGAAAACTGTTTAGAAAACTGTCGGGCATAAATTAGCTGATAGTGGTTCTGTGTATAATTGTCAGTTTGATTATTATAAAGAAAACTGTTGTATCGCCTGCCCGAGTTTAACAGGTTTTCCGCATCTTCTGCACTTAATCCATTTCTATCAATATAAGCCTGCATTCCGGCTAAATCATTTTCTAAACGCGATTGCGGGATTCCGTTCCACGATTGGTAGGTTTTCTCATTTCCAGAGAAAACATTTACACGCAATAAATCCTTATCTCCATGGTAAGCACCGGATAAAAAGTACGATTTCAATAATGAAGAGCCACGATCTACATAACCATCAGAGCTGATTCTTGATAAACGTCCATCAAAGCTAAATCGGTTGTTAATCAAACCTGTTCCTACCTTTACGGTATTTTTCCAGGTATTGAAACTGCCATAAGTATTGTTCAGATCAGCATAGGGTTCTGTTTCACTGGCGGTAGTCTGAATGTTTAAACTTGCGCCAAATGCACCTGCACCATTGGTTGAGGTACCAACACCACGCTGAATCTGCACGTTATCAACCGACGAGGCAAAATCAGGCATGTTTACATAAAATGTTCCCTGGCTTTCGCTATCATTGATGGGAATGCCGTTAACCGTTACGTTAATCCTGCTGTTATCGCTCCCACGTATTCTGATACCTGTATAACCTACACCAGCACCAGCATCAGAAGTAACCACTACACCCGGTGTATTCTGTAAAATAAAAGGCAAATCCTGCCCGAAATTATTCTGCTGGATTTCTTCCTTACTAATATTCTTGTAAGTAGTTGCCGATTTATCTGTGGCACGGGTTGCACGTACAATGACTTCATCAGCCAGGAAATTTTGTGGCGCCAGGCTAAAATCAGCGGTAGTATTTTGGTTAATGTCAATAGTCTTTTCAACTGTTTTATAACCTACGTAACTGACAACAATGGTATATTTTCCGCCTGATAGGTTGGTAATACTATAAGTTCCCGTGGCATTGCTTATTACCGCTGTTTTTTGATTCCGCAATTTAACTGTGGCACCTGGCAGCGGCTGTTGATTCTGATCTGTTACTTTACCCGTAACCGAAATTTGTGCCGATACAAAGAAGGGCAGCATTGCAACAAGTGCTGCAAAAAGTAAATTTTTCAATGTTTTTGTTTTTAGTTAAACCCATCGGAAAAAGGGGCTTCCCCGATTTCAGTTAAACTTCCATAACTCCAATCCCTACGCCGGCATTACCCGGATCAGGTGCATTTGAGGTTGATGGCTGGAAGGTTTTAAGGCTGATTGGGGTCTACCCTCTACCTTTTTACCTTCTACCTTTTGCCTCAAAATGGGTATGATCTCAGCCTGTTTTTGTGTTTATTTAAACAAGGCACCCCTAATGATGGCACAAATGTAGAAAATTTTAAGCAATCCGAATATTTTTTAATGTATTGGGTTTAATAGGGTAAAAACTAATGGCATAATACCTGCCCGTACAGACGTGGAACCATCTGTTATTATGGATTTGAAAATGAAACAGTTCTGTGCGCATGGCATTTTCAGTCCCGCTTTCCCTCCTGCCAATTTGAAGGAAATTGGAATCCGTTCCAATCGGGTTCAGGTGGCCAGGCAGGTAGAGATATCCACGTTAAAACACCAAACGTTCCTATGGAACGAAACCCCGCCAATTAAACAATTAGCTACCAATGAGGTGTCCCGACGGGGCGAACATTTTTTAACAAACCAGGATGGTTGGTTGTTAATTTATAACACCGTTTTGTCCCATCGGGACGGATCATCGGTAAAAAAAATGTTTATTTTTTTTCATTCCATAGGGACGTTTCATGTTTAGGCACCATGTTAACAAGCCTTTGTTCAATAAACCCGACAGGAGCGAACACGAACTCCGTTTTTTCACCGGGTGATTAAAGCGAATGAGCGGGACTGCCGGCTGCCAAAAACGACCAACAATCATTTCCCAAAAAAAGATAACCTTTTTACCTACTTAAAAAATCATCAATGGCTCTAACGGCATTTGCGACCCGTTCTTCACCTAAACCACCAATAACTTGATAATTGGCTTGAAGCGCCTGTAATTCCTGATGCCAAACTTCCATAAAATATTCCCGTTTCTCTGGAAAATCGCGAAGAGGATCATCCTGCCATGGCAAATCGATATCCATTAACAGATACAAATCGTAAGGCTTTTTCGGTAGAGCATCCAATACAACCTGGGGCGTTTCTCCAAGTACTTCATCGCTCCATATCTTTACCGTAATAAAAGTGGTATCGCAAATAATGAAATCACTTTCGGTGGTAACCAAAATTGCATCCTCTAACGCTACCTGCCCGTAATACATATTTACTTCATCTTGCAGGGTATAATCGGCAACCAGATTTTCGCAGTAATAACGGGCATACTCCGGCACCCACGAAACTTTGTAGTATTTGGCCAGTAACTGAGATATCGTAGATTTCCCTGTACTTTCCGGACCAACAACAGCGATTTTTTTAATGTTTTTATTCACGATACATTTTCTGAATATAGTCAAATGTAAAAGAAAAAGCCTTAAAAGAAAAAATCCGGTTGAGGAGGGCTCCTCTAACCGGATAATAAACCAAACAAACTATTTATGAAGAAATCCTCATGGCGGGTAACTAATCCGCGGAGGAGGCTTTAGATCATTGTCTAAAGTATATACAAAACGCATATACGTTTCAGTTATTACAACATTATTGCCAATAATCCGATCATCACAACTTCGTGACTTAATTCTGACCAACAGCACTACATTGACGAACGTATTAACACATTATTTAAGAACTTATCACAAATATACACATTTAGATTTTACATTTATGTATAATTTATAGTACAAATGAAAAAATAGTGTTCAGTATTTAAAACTATTTGTCCTAAATGCTGTTATTTATTTAAGACATTAGGCAACTAAAACGTTATACCATGAAAAAATTGTATGTTGCATTATCGCTGCTCATTATATCGGCATTGGGTTCTATCGCTTTTACAAACATTAAAACGGGTGGCATAATCGGAAAAATTACACCAGTTGATGCCGCGTCAACGGTATCACTTGTAGCAGCGAAAGACACGCTAAGTGCACAGATCAATCAGGGTGTTTTTACTTTTACAAACCTTAAAGAAGGTGTTTATACTGTGGTGATCAAGGCCAATGCACCATATAAAGATACAACAGTAGAAAGGGTTGCCGTTAAAGATAGCGCCACTACCGATTTAGGCGAAATTAAATTACAGCAGTAGCTTATTTTACAAAAGAAAAAACCTTAAAAGAGTACTAAAATAGTACTCTTTTTTATTTTAAAAAAAACGGCTCAAATCACATCCAAAGATGTATCTTTGCATCCCGACAGAACAGTTGGGATTTTCTTCTTGCAAGCATAAGACCTTTTGCTTCTTCACCTTCGGGTTCAAACACTTTAGAATTTTAATTATTTTAAGCTTTATCATGCCTAAAGACACTTCCATACGCTCAGTACTGATTATCGGATCTGGACCAATTATTATTGGCCAAGCCTGTGAGTTTGATTACTCAGGTTCGCAAGCGGCACTTTCTTTAAAAGAAGAAGGAATTACCGTTTCTATTATCAACTCCAATCCGGCTACGATTATGACGGATAAGGTTATTGGCGACCATGTTTACCTGCGCCCGCTGACTGTTGATTCAATAGAAGTTATTTTACAAGAGCATATCGCCTCTGAAGATTTACCTAGAATTGATGCGGTACTTCCTACAATGGGCGGTCAGACAGCTTTAAACCTTTGTAAAGAAGCGGAAGAACGTGGTGTTTGGGAAAAATACGGGGTTAAGGTTGTAGGGGTTGATGTAGATGCAATTGAGAAAACTGAAAACCGTGAGGCTTTCCGCCAGTTAATGGTTGATATCGGTGTGGGTGTTGCGCAATCTAAAATAGCCAACTCATTTTTAGAAGGTAAAGAAGCCGCTCAGGAAATCGGATTTCCGCTGGTAATCCGCCCTTCGTATACTTTGGGTGGCTCTGGTGGTGGTTTCGTACACAGAAAAGAAGAATTCGATGCAGCTTTAAAACGCGGCCTGGAAGCTTCGCCAACACATGAAGTACTGGTAGAAAAAGCGGTTTTAGGATGGAAAGAATATGAGTTAGAGTTACTAAGAGATAGCAATGATAACGTAATTATCATCTGTTCGATTGAAAACTTCGATCCGATGGGCATCCACACAGGAGATTCAATTACAGTTGCTCCTGCAATGACCCTGTCTGACCGTTGTTACCAGGATATGCGTAACCAGGCAATCAAAATGATGCGTGCCATTGGTAACTTCGCAGGCGGCTGTAACGTTCAGTTTTCGGTTAATCCGGCAAACGATGAAATTATCGCCATCGAAATCAACCCACGTGTATCCCGATCATCAGCATTGGCCAGCAAGGCAACTGGTTACCCAATTGCAAAAATCGCAGCTAAACTGGCTATCGGCTATAACCTTGATGAAATTGAAAACCAGATTACCAAAACCACTTCAGCATATTTCGAACCTACTTTAGATTACGTAATTGTTAAAGTACCGCGTTGGAACTTCGATAAATTCAAAGGCGCCAACAAAGAGCTTGGCTTGCAAATGAAATCGGTAGGTGAGGTAATGGCCATTGGCCGTACATTTATCGAAGCATTACAAAAAGCTTGTCAGAGTTTAGAAATCAACCGTGCGGGTTTAGGTGCAGATGGAAGACAGGTACGTAATATTGAAGAGATTATGGACGGTTTGGAGCACGCTTCATGGAACCGTTTATTCCTGATAAAAGATGCCATGGCCATGGGTGTACCGCTGGAATCTATCCGTAAGGTAACCAAAATCGATAAATGGTTCTTAAACCAGATTCAGGAATTGGTATTGCTTGAAAATGAATTAAAAAGATACTCACTAAATAATATCCCTCAGGATTTCTTTGTAACGCTTAAACAAAAAGGTTTCTCTGACGTTCAGATTGCCTGGTTGTTAGGCAATGTTACAGAGGATGAGGTTTACGAGCGCCGTAAAGCTTTAGGCATAAAAAGGGTATACAAGATGGTTGATACCTGTGCTGCAGAGTTTCCGGCCAAAACGCCATACTATTACTCCACTTTTGAAGAAGAGAATGAATCAAAACCTTCTGACAGGAAAAAAATAATTGTTTTAGGTTCAGGCCCTAACCGTATCGGTCAGGGTATTGAGTTCGATTACTCATGTGTACATGGTTTATTGGCTGCAAAAGAATCGGGTTTCGAAGCGGTTATGGTTAACTGTAACCCTGAAACGGTTTCAACTGATTTTAACATGGCCGATAAATTGTACTTCGAACCTGTTTTCTGGGAACACGTTCGCGAAATTATCGACTTAGAAAAACCTGAAGGCGTAATTGTTCAGCTAGGTGGTCAAACTGCCTTGAAAATGGCTGAAAAACTGACCCAAAACGGCATCAAAATTATTGGAACTTCTTTCGAGAATATGGACATTGCTGAAGACCGCGGCCGTTTCTCTGACCTGTTAAAAGAATTGGATATTCCTTATCCAAAATATGGTGTTGCAGAAAATGCTGAAGAGGCCATCGTTGTAGCAAACGAGGTAGGCTATCCGGTATTGGTGCGCCCGAGTTACGTATTGGGCGGACAAGGCATGAGTATTGTAATCAACGATGAAGACCTTGAAAAAGCTGTTGTAAAACTGCTAGGCGATTTACCCGGCAACCGTGTATTAATCGATCACTTTTTAGATAGGGCAGAGGAGGCAGAATCTGATTCGATCTCTGACGGTGAAGATGTGCATATTGTGGGTATGATGGAGCACATTGAGCCTGCTGGTATACACTCAGGAGACTCATTTGCGGTATTGCCAACATTCAGCTTATCAGAAAAGGTAACTCAAGCCATGGAAGAATACTCCGTTAAAATTGCAAAAGCGTTAGATGTACGTGGTTTGTTAAACATTCAGTTTGCCATTAAAGATGAGAAAGTTTATGTAATCGAAGCAAATCCCAGGGCATCACGTACGGTTCCTTTCATCGCAAAAGCTTATGATGTTCCATACATCAACATTGCTGCTAAAATAATGCTGGGCGTTGCCAAACTGAAAGACTTTACCATTGTGCGTAAACTTAAAGGTTATGCCATTAAAGAACCGGTTTTCTCTTACGAGAAATTCCCTGAGGTAACGAAAGAATTAGGTCCTGAAATGAAATCTACTGGTGAGGCCATCCGCTTTATCAAAGATTTGGAAGACCCTTACTTCCGCAAGCTTTACAAAGACAAATCGATGTATTTGAGTAAGTAAACCTTCACCAGATTCTAAATAAAAATGGCCAGCGATGATTTCACTGGCCATTTTTTTTACTATCGCATTTAAACCTATCAGGTTTTAAAAACCTGATAGGTTATCTAATCGCTATTATTGCTTCAACTTCGGAATCCTTGTTGGCGTATCTGTACCGTTTACAATGCTGGTTGCACTCTTGGCAATCGCTTTAATGGTAGAAAGAATGTTGTCTACATCTAAAGAACTATATTCGTCTTTCACACTGTGGTACAATTTATCAATGTCAATTTTATCCGTACTAATGGTGTGTGCCGGAACACCTAGAGCCGCTAAAGTAGCGTTATCACTTCTATAGAATAAGTTCTGCTCAGGATAGGGATCAGGATGGAAAGTAAACTCAGTTCCTGCTAAGTTTTTCTGCAAAATCTTTCCAAAATCAGATCTTTCATAACCCGTAATAAAAGCCGTATTTTTACCAAATTTCGAATCTTTGCCAATCATCTCAATATTAAACATGGCTACCACATCATCAGGATTCAGTTTTGCAGAGAAATATCTGGCACCATAACCGCCAATTTCTTCAGCAGTAAAAGCAACAAAGATTAAGGTACGCTCGTTATTTTTTTGTGCTTTATAATATTTCGCTAAAGCAATCATTGCTGTTGTGCCAGAAGCATCATCATCGGCACCGTTGGCTATACTATCGCCATCTACCGCTTTTAAGAAACCAAGGTGATCGTAATGACCAGAGAAGATGACCATTTCTTTCGCTTTCGATTTACCAGGAATTACCCCGGCCACATTAAACAAAGGCATTTTATCTACCTTACTTTTAATTGTTACCGAAAAATCTGTTGCGGCATCTTTACCCAAAACGAAAACCTGTACAGCGCCGTTGGTTGCTTTTACGTCTTTTTCATCAATAGTAGTTGGTTTGCTGAAATGATCTTTATAACGGTTAAAAAGATCAGCAAACTTATTGTCGACTAAAACGATCTGGCTTTTATCACTATTTAGCATGGCCCTGAACTGCGCTACAAAAGGCTTTTCGGGGTCTAACTTAACAACAGTGGCGCTGGATTTATCAAGCGTAACACTTTCTGTGGTAACACCTGTAACCATTATGTTTGCAGGTGCAATTTCCTGTCCGTCAATTTTAACGATTGTACTTAATGAGCTAACCTGATACTTATAAAAAGTTTGCCGGAAAGTTTTCTCACCAGCCAGGGGCTGTAAACCAATCTTTTTAAATTCAGATTCAATAAAAGTGGCTGCTTTATCAATACCAGGCGTAAAAGTTGCACGTCCCTGCATGTCATCAGCGCTTAAGGTTTTAATCAGGTGATCAGTGTATTCGCGGGTGATGATTTTATCAATGTTTTGCGCTTTAAGCTGCAAACTTGTCATCCCTACAAGGGTAAAAAAGAGTATTTTCTTCATATTATATTTATAGCGGGGTGAATTTAGGATTTTTGGTTGGTAGTTTATTAGTTAATGGTTTAATAGTGTATGGTTGATGTTTACAACAGATTCCCTTTCCTATAACCCGTCTTCCATAATCCGCCCTACACCATCCGTTTTATATCATCCATTTTACATCTTACATTTTACATCTTAATCATTAACCCTCACTGTCCCAATCGTATTTTTCGAGATCACGATAGGCTTTGCCTTTTATGATTTCCTTCTTTTTTGACGACTCAGAATCGACCCTGGTTTCATGAATATTATCGGCCACTTCCAAATGGAAATCCTTATCTTTTTTAGAATGGTAAATCGATACTTCATCCCCGTCTGCAATTGCATAGTCATAAGGGCCTCTGGCACTCATCAGCTTTACAAAAACAGGCAAACATTCAAAAAAGATAAACAACAGTCCAATAAAAGTAACCGCAATTGCGGTATTGTTATCCCGCGTACCATCCACATTAAATTTAAGCTGCCCTAATGCCCAGTTGCGATCGGCAAAACCGGCGATATCCGATAAACTATCCAACTGTTTTTTGGTGTACAGCTTTTCAGTAAACAATCCATCGAATTCTTTGCGTTTATCTACAAAACTTTCTGATTTATTGATGTTCGCTTTAAGCGAATCTAACTCTGCTGTACGTTGTGCAATCTCTGCTTCCTTCCGTTTGGCATATGGCCCATAACCCATTACACCCGATGTTTCGGTGGTTTTATTGCCGAAAATCTCGAAGTTAAGTTTTTGCCTGTCAGCTTTAATTCCTTTTTCAAGCGAGTCGCGGGTAGCTTTCTGCTGGTTTAACCGGCCAAATTCTACCTGATATTTTTTCTCAAATGCTTTGTTCAGCGTATCTATTTTAGCGCGCTGACCATTTAAATAACTTACTTTTAGGCGTTCTTTAATTTCTTTATCGAAGATTTTAAGCTCTATCGGCCTCGAAATAACCATACCGATCATAATAGCCAACAGAATACGCGGCGTAGCCTGTAATATCTGCTTATTGGTGCTGGCACTTTTATTAATGCTGGACACGATGTACCGATCCATATTAAAGATGGCTGCTCCCCATAAAAAACCGAAAACAATAGCAAAAATTACGGCCAGATCATCACCTTTAAATACAAAATACATGGCATAACCTCCGGAAAGGGCGGCAAAAAGGCCGGTAAAAAAAATGGTGGCACCAATGCCTGTATATTTATTTTGTTCTGAAGGATATTTTTCCAGTGTCGGGATGTGAGCGCCAGAGCAAAACCAAAAGAAACGGTTCAGTTTGTCCATTTGTAACTATTTATAGTTAAACGCCTAAGGGTTCCGGTTGTTACACTTTTAAGCAAAATTTTATGGCATTTTTTTGATAGGGAGCGTAAATTTGATTTTCCTATATTTGCATAAATACATTTATAAAATGAAAGAAATATCGGTACAAGAACTAAAAGAGAAAATCGATAACAAAGAAGATTTTCAATTAATTGATGTTCGTGAAACATTCGAATATGAGGTTTCCAATCTTGAAGGCGAGAACATCCCTTTGGGCGGAATTTTAATTGAGGCCGATAAGGTTGCGAAGGATAAGCCGGTAATTATCCAGTGCCGCAGTGGAAAAAGAAGCGCTGCAGCGGTTATGCAGTTAGAGCAACAATATGGATTTGACAATCTTTATAACTTAAAAGGCGGCATTTTGGCCTGGCAAGCAGCTTTTGATCCGAATATGCCGGTTTATTAGCATAACCAGTATTCAATAACCATTATCAAGAAAACAATGACCAATAACCAAACTCCAATAATCAATTGGAGAAGGGTTTTATAGCACAAATAAAGATCAATTTTCAAACTTAAACCTTACAGGAGCAAACCTTTTGAATATTTCAGCTCAGGATGGTGTTTGAAAATTGATTATTGCTAATTGGTACTTTGCACGTAAATTCTCTTAAAACTAAAATCCTCTATCTGTGGGAAAAAAATTTGCTTTAAACATTTTCTATAACCTGGCCATTATTCTTTCTATTTTCGGACTGGTTTGGTGTTATAATAACCACAAATATCTACCAGCTGGTTTTTTGGTAGGTACAACCGCTTGTTTATTTTACTTTAAGTATCAACTTACCAAAGACATCAGAAAAAGTTTTAAAGAAAAAGACCAGAAGTAGCAATTTAATGACAGCATGGGTGAGTTTTGAATGAGTGAATATTAGGGATAGTGCCCAGCCAAAATTCATTCATCTCGTCTCGCTTAGGATCTTCAATCACTCTATAGTCCTGTCATTCATCATTTCTACTCTGTTTTAAATAAAAAGATCAGGAGTAACACCTTCCAGCCCTAAACCCGGCAAATTATTGAGGATATACTTTCCATTTTCAAAGGCCGGATCTTTAAACGGATTGTTTTTGGTCAGCCACGGCCCATCCAAATCCGCCCAGTTGCATAACGGAGCCAAAGCAGCGGCGGCCAAAGTAGCGCAACTGGTTTCGCTCATACAACCGATCAGCACTTTCATTCCGAACGAACGGGCTTTCAAAATCATCTGATGCCCTTCGTACATGCCGCAACTCTTCATCAGTTTTACGTTGATTCCATGATAAGCCCCTTTTAAACTATCCATATCGGCTAAACGCTGTACAGCTTCATCCGCAAGTAAGGGAATAGGGCTTCGTTCGGTTAACCAGGCGTTCCCGTCCAGGTTGGTCTTATCCATAGGCTGCTCAATTAATACCACCCCCTGGTTATGTAGCCAGTAAATTAAATCAATGGCTTTAATCTTATCTGCCCAGCCCTGGTTAGCATCCACATATAAGGGTACATTGGTCATGCTCCTGATCGTTTCTATAATTTCCTGATCGTTATCTCTTCCCAGCTTAACCTTAATCACTTTAAATGCTTCGGCATCTTTCAGTTTTTCGCGGATGACGTCAGGCGTATCAATCCCGATGGTATAAGAAGTTACCGGCATTTTAGCAGGCTCTGCACCATAAATTTCGTAACAAGGTTTATTTAACAGTTTCCCTTGAACATCGTTAAGCGCAATATCAATAGCAGCTTTGATTGCCGGCTGGCCAGGAGCCAGAACATCTAAATAAGCAATAATCTCCTTAAAATCGAATGGAAATTGGATTTTGTCCCAATCTACAAGGTTCAGAAAAGCTGTCGCACTTTCATAACTCTCACCCATATAAGGCACCATAGATGCCTCGCCATAACCGGTTACCCCTTCATATTCAATTTTCAACAACATTAAGGGTGTACTGGTACGGGTAAATTTCGAAATCGAAAAAGGATGTTTTAACGTTAATTCAAATGGCCTGCAACTAATTTTCATTATCAATCGTCTACTTAATATACAAGGTTATTATTGTGTTAAAATTATCTTTATTTATTAACATAACGCCATCGCCATGAAAAATAGCTCAAAATTAAGGTACTTTATTTATTTATCCCTCATAATTATTGGAGGATGTACCACAGGAAAAAATGCCCTTCAAAAAGGTGATTACGATTTATCTGTTCAAAAATCAGTAAGCAGGCTACAAAATTCGCCAAAAAACAGCGAAGCCATGCAGGTATTGAAAATGGCTTACGAATTAGCTTTAAAAGATCATTTACGGAAAATTGAGGAAGCAAAAATATCTAACGATCTATTCAGGTGGGAATCGGTGATGTACGATTATCAGAAAATCAATCAACTGGCAGATGAAATCAATAGCTGTCCGGCATGTTTGGCAATTATTCCGAACCCTTCAAAATATAGTACTGAACTGGCTGATGCTAAATATAATGCTGCCGGCGCAAGGTATAATTCCGGTTTAAGCTATTTAAGAGAAGGTGGCCGCCAGGCCGCCAAAAAAGCATATTACGAATTTGAGAAAACGCTGAATCTTCAGCCAAACTACAAAGATGCCAAAGCAAAAATGGAAGATGCATATTGGTCTGCTGTAACCAGGGTTGTGGTACAACCGATTATCGTAAACAGCAGTTTGTATAAATTAAGCGCTGATTATTTTCAACAGCAGATTGATCAGTATATCGCAAAATATTCCAAAAACAAGTTTGTTATTTTTTACGGGGAAAGACAAGCTACCGAGCAAAAAATTGTTCCAGATCAGGTACTCAGCTTAAATTTTGATGATTTTGTGGTAGGCCAAACCTATGTAAAAGAAAGGGTAGAAAAGCTAAAACGTGATAGCGTAGTAATCGGCGAAACGCGTGATAAAAAGCCGGTTTATGGCACTGTAAAAGCTACGCTGAGTATTTTTGAAAAGAACATTTCTTCATCCGGTTTACTGGACATGAGCATTACTGATTGGAAAACAAGGAAACTGGTTCACCAACAGAAATTTCCCGGAACCTATGTTTGGAGAGATAGCTGGGCCAGTTATAAGGGAGACGACAGGGCCTTAACTAAACCGCAATTAGCCATTACCAAACGCAGGGAGCAGTTACCGCCACCGCCAAACGCGCTGTTTTTAGAATTTACCAAACCCATTTACAACCAGCTGGTGGATGATATCAGTTATTATTACAATAATTACTAGCTTAACCACCCCCGGCCCCTCCTTGAAAAGGAGGGGAGCTAAAAAACCTTAATTTGTTAATGGATGCAGCTTTGTAATATCTTAAGTTGGAATTGTATCATAAGGCGATTTTACCTCAGATGCTGTCATGTTGAGCCTGTTGAAACACCTTAATGTGTATGACGTAGGTCGTTAGGCAAGCTCAGGGGATTAACAAATCTATATTGATAATACAATATCTGCAGCGGTAATCATTAACGCAAACCCTTAAGTAAGGTTGTAATCCCTGCGTTAAAATAAAACATCGTTACTTAGCCCTAAAAATATAATGGCTAATATTGCAGCGATGAATACCGGCTTATACAATCCTTTCAAAAATTTCGATTTTTTATACAAAACCTGCTTTTTAAGCGGAAAAACATTTAATTCTCCTGTAATCCAGGTGCCTCTGCTTCCAAAATGGTTGCTGGAACAGGCAGGTTTAAGTGGCGAAGAGCAGATCCAGTTTTTGGATGAAAGTATCCGTTCATACAATACATTGGTTATTCCGGTGAATGCCGAGATCAATGAGCAGTTTTTAAATCCACTGGAAGATAAAATCGAAGCTGCATTTGCAAAAGGTTATGATGCTGTTTCCGCACTGCCAGAGCTGGATCTTTTTAACTGGATTGGCAAATTCCTTTATGGCTTTGTATATATTGAAATGCATTCGGCCTTACGTAAAGAAATGACTGCCGATGGTTTAAACATGTCGCAATCGCTGATGATGAAATTTGCCAACCTGAATTTCATGATGCAAAACCTGTACACCAGCCTGGAGTTTGAAGATTTCACGCCATGGTCTATCACTGTGGTAAAACTGGAAAACACAAAAACACCATTCAGCTTCCGTGATGAGATTAATACGTTAACCTTCTCGTTAAAAATGAAAGATTTTGGGATCATCGCCTGTTTACAGGATAATGGCACCAATAAACGCTACCATCAGGATATTATCAATGAGATAAAAGGAAAAGCTTTAACCGCCGAGCAATTTGAAGAATTGAGCGCCCGCTTTTATTATTCTGCTTACCTTTTTAACCGTTTACCCGAATATACCTTTATGCCTGTTGAAGGTACCACATACATCGAAGCAATGCCTCTTCGTGGCAACATGACCAAACCCCTTTTTGATGTCTGGCAGCATAAGATATATGCACAGGTGCTGGAAAACTTCTGGAAACCCTGGGGTTATGTCGTGTTTGAGATTATTAAAAATCCTGATGAGCCAATGAGTTTCTTTGAGAAACCTTATCTGCCTACGGCAGGGTAATAAATTCTAGTCGTCACACTGAACCCAGCCTTAGCGAGCTCACTGAAGGTAATTCATTTCAGGGTATATCCTGCATGAAAGATGCTGACCACGAAGTAGCTACAAGGCCATTGAAAAAATATTATTTCTACTTGTAAAGTAACGCAGAATCTATCGGATCAGCATGACGGCTGACTTAATGAATGTGTACTAAAAGGATTAACAGCGATGCATCCACACGATAAGTTTTCAGGAGAATGACGATTCTTTCTAATGAAAATTATCTACCACCCGTTAACATGGCAATAAAGTTCTGTAGAATACCTGGCACGAAAATGATTGTAAATATCAATCCGGTTAAGGCGCCAAAAAAGTGTGCATCATGATTGATGTGATCCCTTGAATTGCGGGAAGCGTAAGCACAATAAATTAAATATATAATTCCAAAAACTACAGCAGGAATCCCGATCGGGATAAACATGATATAGATTTTAGACATTGGGTTATACAATATATAACTAAAAAGCACCGCGCTGATTGCGCCTGAAGCGCCCAGACTATTGTAGTGAAAGTTATCTTTATGTTTGATTACCGTTGGCAGATCGCTCAATACCAGACCCAAAAAGTAAAGCAATCCAAACCGCCAGCTCCCCATCATACTCTCAAGCGCAAAGGCAAAAGCGTAAAAAGTAAACATGTTAAAAAAGAGGTGCATCCAATCGGCGTGCACAAGTCCGCTGGTAATTAATGTATATACATTCTGCCCTTTAGAAACACTAAAAGGATGTAGCATAAATTTTCCATAAATCGAATGATCGTAGAAAGCGTAAAGGCTGGTAATGATGGTAAAAACGAAAATTAAGGAGGCAACTGGTGCTATATTGAAGTATTCCATTTGGGCTTATTTTAAATCCAGTTTTACATCTGTAACCAAACGTGCAACCGGATATCTGTTGTGTGTTTTTTCGTAATAATCAGAATTTTTATACACAAAATCAAGTTGTGCGGCACCATTCTTTGCAAATTCAGGGTCAGCCAACTTTTTGGCGTCCAGTTTACTTTTTAAATCAGGGTTATTTTTTAGCAGTTCTGTAGCCGTATCTTCAAAAACATAGGCCGAATAATGCTCTTTCATATCCAGAATAGAATCGAAAAAATTCCAGTTGAAATAAGAATCTGTGGCCTGAGGTTCTAAGGTTTCTACAATATACCGGTTGCCTGGCTGGTTTACATAAACCACATAATCGCCAGCATAGTATTGCAGCTTTTGTGGAACAGTATTTATAGTTACACCTGAGTGCAGGTAATGGCCTTCATATGGCTTGGTTCCGGTTTTAAAATCACCGATGTAATAACTGTCGACAACAATTTTCTGATCACTTTTTAATTCCCTGAGTTTAACCTGATTCAGTTTAAGCAGCGTAATTACCCGATCCCATGCTTTTGGGATGATATAGGCAACAGGTTTTTGAACAGATAATGCGGGTTCATACTTGTTCCATTCTTTAATGGTTTTGACGTAAGGCTTGCTACGATCGTAATATAAACGTTCAGCTCCGCTTACCGTGCTGGGCTTTTGCCCTGCTTCAAATCCCTTAAATGGGATATCGTTAACATCGTTTTTGTTTAGTTTCCACGCTAAAGGATATTCTCTTTGTGCTGCAACAGCCTCATCGGCCTTTTTCTTATTTGCCCCAATGATTTTGGCATCCCGTTCCATCACCCGGATATAGGTTTTCAAAAGCTTGTAAGTAGCATCCACGCGTAAATCGTACGATTTTAACATATGTGTTTCGGGCATAAACCCAATGGTATTGTGCAGCGTGGTATAACCAGTAGAGTAACGTGGCGATTCAATAAAACCGGTTATCCCGGTTTCAGGGGTTTCGCCTATCGAGTTTACATAAGGAATCATCGGATAACCCAGTTTTTCCATACCGGAATATAAATCAGGCACTAACGTTTTGGTTAAATAATCAGAAAGTATAGGGTTTAGCTTATCTTTTTGTGTCGGGATAAGCGTCATCACATATTGATAATCGGCGCCATTGCTGGTGTGGGTATCTACAAATATTTCGGGCTGCCAGGTGTTAAAAATGAGTTGAAATGCTGCCGAATTTTTGGAATCTGTTTTAATAAAATCACGGTTCAGATCAAGGTTTTTGCTATTTCCTCTAAAACCGTAGGCAACCGGACCATTTTGGTTTGCCCTTGATGTTCCACTACGGTTAAAACTGCCGTCTATATTGTAAAGCGGAATGATGCAGATTACCACATCCTTTGGCAATTTACCTGCTTTGAGCAGATCACGAGCCAGCATCATCGATGCATCTATCCCTTCTGGTTCGCCTGGATGAATGCCATTATTGATCAATAAAATTCTTTTATTTTGCTTCCTGATCTGCACCGGATCGAACACCAGGTCACGTGATAAAACCAATAAGTGTAAAGGTTTTCCAAAATCAGTAAGCCCATAGGTTAACAGTTTGGCTTGCCGGTAGGTTTTAGCCAGGTTTTTATAATAAGATATGGCTTCAGTGTATGTTGTAGTTGCTGTTTTTCCACTTAATTCAAAAGGCGATTGCTGTGCCATTGAAGTTAATGAAAAGGAAAATGTAAAAACCAATAATAATATCCTCATGCTATTGATAAATAGAGTTTATAGCGTTTTATGGTACGAGCGAACGTTACCGAACAGATACCTGAAGCCTACAGTAATGGAATTATACATGTCCGGATAGGTATTATTAGCGCTTAGTCTCGACTCATTATAACCATCTAAGCCTTCGCCAAAAGTAAAGTTAGACTGTGCATTTAAATTAATTACATACCTCATGTAACCAAAGGAATCTTTTATGTAATAATTAAAACCCAAATTTATCGGCAATAACAGGTTAGTGCTTTTATCTTCTCCGCCATAGGGTTGTCTGTCAGAACCGGAAGTATGAGGTGGATACCTTGCAATGTTGGATATGTTGTTATTTATCGCTCCCAATCCGAAGCCAACATATATCCCCCTCATGTTATACAGTAATCCTCCCTGGCGATAATTAACAAGTTCCCCTAACATCAGTTTCAGGTTAGCTGTAAGTGCGGTATATTTATTGACAAACCAACGGCCAGATGGATCTTTAACAGCAATCCCCCCTTTAATCCTTCCGTATTGCCCTTCCAGTCCCATTGTCAAAAAAGGGGTGATGTGATAATCAAAAACACCGTAAACAATTTTCCCATAGTCTCCCTCATATACATCGGTATATGATTTATTCATGCCACCGCCAAAACCATAAGACATTTTGAAATAGTTGGATTGAGCAAAGGAAAAACTTCCAATAAAAACAAACAGAAAGGTTATATAAGTCGCTCTCAATGAATAAAAAATCATATCTTTTTTACAAAAATAAGATGATTATCGGATATCTATAACTTTTACCTTTGAATTATGAGCACATACACCAACTTTAACAAATCGCTTGAACAGCGGTTCATAAAATATGCAAAAATTGATACCCAATCCGATCCAAATTCTCCTACCTGCCCTTCAACTTTAAAGCAAAAAAACTTAGCGGCGGTATTGGTTGAGGAATTGCAGGAAATTGGAATTTCTGATGCCGAAATGGACGATAACGGCTATGTTTATGGAACCATCCCATCAAATACAGATAAACAATTACCCGTAATTTTCTTTTGTTCTCACATGGATACCTCGCCTGATTGTAGCGGAGAAAATGTTAAACCGATTATTCATGAAAAATATCAGGGACAAGACCTGGTTCTGCCAGATGATAACCACATTGTAATCAGACTTGCTGAACACCAAGACCTGAAACAACAGATTGGCAATGATATTATTACCGCCAGCGGAACAACCTTATTGGGTGCAGATAATAAAGCAGGATTAGCAGAAATTATGGAAGCAGCGGCCTTTTTAATGAAAAACAAAGAGGTAAAACACGGAACCATAAAGCTTCTTTTTACCCCTGATGAAGAAATTGGCAGAGGCGTAGACAAAGTTGATTTGAAGAAGTTAGGTGCCGATTTTGGTTATACCATTGACGGGGAAACACTCGGATCAATCGAAGATGAGACTTTTTCTGCCGACGGAGCTACCCTTAAAATTTATGGTGTAAGTACACATCCGGGGTTTGCAAAAGGAAAGATGGAAAGTGCAATTAAGATTCTTGCCGAAATTTTAGATTCACTGCCAAAAGATGCCCTTACACCAGAGGCCACGCACCAGAAAGAAGGGTTTATCCATCCGGTAAGTATTAACGGACAGGTAGAAGAGGCAGAGGCACATTTCATCCTCAGGGATTTTACCGATGAGAACTTAGTTTCACATGGCAGGTTTTTGGAAGAAACTGTAAAAAAAGTAATGACTAACTATCCAAAATCCAGCTACAAGCTTAATATTAAACCACAATACCGCAACATGAAACAGGTTTTGGATCAGCATCCTAAAATTGTACAATATGGTATTGAGGCGATTGAACGAGCTGGTGTAGTACCTAAACAACAAAGTATCCGTGGCGGGACTGATGGCTCACGACTTTCTTATATGGGTTTACCATGTCCCAATATTTTTGCCGGAGAACATGCTTTTCATAGCAAACAAGAATGGGTAAGCGTACAGGATATGGAAAAGGCTGTACAAACCATTGTTAATATTGCGTGTATCTGGGAAGAGAAAGGCTAGTCTGGAGTTGGGCGTTTGATGTTATAATTGCACCAAACGCCTAACGCTAACATCGAATCTGATGGGATTGATTTTTAATAAAATGTAGTTTCAAAGCACAAATTTTGCTAATTTTAACCTGTAATGATAACTCTCGAAAACGATTATATAAAAGTTAGCCTGGCGGCTAAAGGCGCAGAACTTCAAGGTTTATTTAGTAAAGAAACCAAACTTGAATATTTATGGAATGCCAACCCAAAGTATTGGGCAAAACATAGCCCGGTACTATTTCCTATTGTTGGCTCATTAAAAAACAACAGCTTCATTTACCAGGGTAAACACTACGAATTACCCCGTCATGGTTTTGCCAGGGACAATGTTTTTAATTTTGAAAAGATAAGTGGAAGCGAGGGCATTTTCACGTTAACCCAAAATGCTGACACCTTAAAAACATATCCGTTTTATTTTGAGCTTAAACTGAAGTATCAACTGATAGACAGAAAGTTAAAATTAACTTACGAGGTAAAGAATACCGGTACGAGCGAACTTTTATTCTCTATTGGCGCACATCCGGCATTTGCGGTACCCAACACGCCAGATACCGTTTATGAAGATTATTACCTCTCCTTTAATGCTGATGAGCAATTAACCTACTGGAAACTGGAAGATGGACTGGTAACCAACGAAACCAAAAATATAGCGCTTAATGCGCATAAGCTGAAGCTTACACATGAGCTGTTCTATAACGATGCACTGGTTTTTAAAAACCTGCAAAGCAACAGCATTAGTTTACTGAACACCAAAAACGATAACGGCCTGCACTTCAATTTTGAGGAGTTTCCATTCTTTGGGATATGGGCGGCACCCGATGCACCATTTGTGTGTTTAGAGCCCTGGTGCGGAGTTGCTGATGGCGTTAACCACAACCAGGAGCTATCCGGCAAAGAGGGGATCATAAAACTTGGGGCAGGCAAAACCTGGTCGCGGTTTTGGGAAGTAGTGTGTTTTTAAACTGGTTTTTCTGATTAGTTGCGCCAGAACTTTGAGTTTGATCTGATCAGCAGAGTCGTGCGATCATCTTCAATATGCTCCCCACTGTTCATGCCTTTTCTTTATAACCTTCGTGGTAAAAGCAGAACCAAACAGAACGCTGAAATTAAAGTGATAATCGGCTTAAAGTTTCTCTGGTTACGCCAAGATAAGATGCAATAAGGGTTTTCGGAATCCTTTTTTGTAGAGAAGGGTATTGGTTACGCCATTGCTTGTAACGTTCGCCGGCATTGTTGCTCAATAAAGCCAATACCCTTTTTTGTAAGGCCATATTGCCTGTGGTATATTTTTTCCTGAAAAAATACTCCATCTTGCGAGAGGAGGCACAGAGTTTTTCCTTATTTTCAAATGAAATAGAAAGCGTTTCCGTATCTTCTATACAGTCTACATTTAAAGTAGCAGGCATACCTGTATTGAAAGCATTTGGATCGGAAAACCACCACTCTTCCATGGCTAACTGTAAAATGTATTCTTTTCCCTCGTGGTCGGTATAAGAAGATTTTACAATGCCCTTCACTACAAAATGTTCCTGACTGGCCACATCACCTGCCTGGATAATATACTGGTGTTTCTTGTATCTCCGCCTGGTAAAAAAAGATGCAGCATGATCAAATTCTTCATCTGTTAAACAAACGATCTGATGGATGTGTGTCCGTAAAAAATCTAATTCCATGTTTCTGATGCAAACAAATGTACTGTTTATTCAAGATTTTTAAACCTGATAAACTTATTTTAACCAAATGCTGGTGTGATAATCATCACGTTAAAATAGTGATGTATGTCCTTTAGCAAAATTTTTTCCTGCATTATGTTTGCATCACACCACATACAAAACACACAAATGAAACTTAAATCACTTGCCATAATTGCGGTACTATTTTCTTTAATGAGCGCCAAAACCTATGCCCAGAGTTTAGCCAAAATGAACTGGTTTAACGAACCCGAAAAATGGGAAATTAAAGATAAAAATACCTTCAGCATGTTCGTGCCCGCAAAAACCGATTATTGGCGCATTGCGCATTATGGTTTTACGGTTGATGATGCACCCTTTTACTATGCTACTTATGGGGGCGAGTTTGAGGTGAAGGTAAAAATTACCGGAAATTATGTAACTACTTTTGATCAGATGGGATTGATGCTTCGCATTAATGAAGAAGAGTGGATAAAAGCGGGAGTAGAATTTGTTAATGGGAAACAAAATGTAAGTGCCGTTGTCACGCATAAAACGAGCGACTGGAGCGTGGTAGAACTGGAAAAAGCACCTGCATCAATCTGGATGAAAGCGGTTAGAAAACTGGATGCAGTTGAGATTTTCTACTCGTTGGATGATAAAAAATATACCATGTTGCGTACCTGTTATTTTAAAGATAACGCACCTGTAATGGTCGGGTTGGTAGCCGCCTGTCCGGATGGTAAAGGTTTTAACGCCACCTTCGAAAATTTTAAGGTTACAACTACACCTGATCAGAGAAGATTGGATTGGGCAAAAAAACAACAGGATTGATATTTTTTATAAAGTAATCGTCGTTTCGACCTTGCGGAGAAATCTTTAACTTGATTATAAGATCTCTCCGTTTCGCTGCGCTCCAGTCGAGATGACGATTTTTCTATTGGAACGCCCCAACCAACTCCTGAAAATCAGGCCTCTCTAAGGGCGTCGTAGCCAAACAGGCATCTCTGAGTTCGCTGATCATTTTATAAACTTCCTCACTTACCTCTTCGTTTTTTAAAGAAAGTAAATCATCCAGCAGGTATCCATAAGCACTAACTTCTATTCTTTCAAACGCATCTGCTGTTTTAGCTGTTTTATCATAAAAGCTTGCTGCCCCAAAATCACCGAACAGCGTGCTGCCCTCATCATCAGTCAAGATATTGTGTGCATATAAATCGCCATGCATAATGCCTGCTTCATGGAGTTGAGCTGCTAACGAAGCAATGGTTTTAGCGATACTGATAATCTGTTTTTCAGAAAGTTTTCGATCAGCAGGAAAAACATCCCTGGTACAGCTTTCTAAACTCGGTGGATTGCCAAGATTATAAAAATGATTCGGAATCAGGTCCATTACCAGTCCTTTTTTATCTTCCGGATGTAAAGCAACCTGCCCGATTAGATTAACCAGGCCCGGGTGATAACCTGCAGCGATATAAGCTGTCATTTCGTCTTCCGGCAAACCATCGCTTGTTACATCGCCCTTAAATATTTTAACCGCTACATCTTGCTTTTCATTGCCAACTGTCTGATAGGCCTTTGAAATCATGCCTGATGCCCCTTCGCCCAACAAATGGCTGATTTCCAAATCATGCCAGTTGATCAGTGAAAGTGTTTCAACAGCTGGTGTTTTACTAAAATTATTCCCAGAAAATGCAATCCATGATAGTTTTGGCAGTTGCATAATCCACTGCGGTAATTCGTAGAGTTTATTCGCCGCAATCCGCAATAATGCTAAATTCCGGCAATTGCTCAATTCATCAGGCAGTGTAGATAAACGGTTGCCAGATAACATCAGCTTTTGCATCCTTTTGCAAAGACCAATTTCTTTTGGTAGTTCAACAATGTTGTTATTTGTTAAGATCAACCAGCGTAAATTCGGATTGATCGACTTTGGCGGTACGACTTCAATCCGGTTGGATTTAAAACCCACAATATCCAGAGCAGGGCAATCGGACAGTACTTCTGGTAAAACCGAAAAAAGATTTTCAGAACAGAAAAAAATTCTCAGTTTTTTTAACCGGCCGAAATCTGTTGGCAACGAATTTAATTGATTAGATGATAAATCCAGTACTTCCAATGTATCAGCCAAATCGAATATTTCTATAGGGAATTCAGTTAAGTTTTCAGAAAGTTTTAACGAAACCGCTCCTTTAAGTTTTCCGTTTTTTAATGCTGACAGGCTTTGCATAGGTGTACTGGGTTAATATTTCAGACGAAGATAAGGCTATATATTTATTTTAAAGATGTATGGTATGTTCTACCTGTACCTGGTCAAGAAAATATTCATCGTGCGATATAACCAGAAGTGTTCCCTGGTAGTCATTAATGGCTGTCGTTAAAATTTCTATATTCTGGATATCAAGGTTATTGGTGGGCTCATCCAATACAATCAGATCGGGCGACTGGTTGCTGATGGTTAACGAACAAAGGATTAACCGCATTTTCTCGCCGCCACTCAAGGCAGAACAGGGTTTATCCCAGTCGGTTTTTCCAAACAAAAACCGGTTTAAACGGATTTTTACTTCATGTTCCTGCAATGCGCCCGAGTTGTATTGCTGGGCCTGTTCGTAAACGGTGAGCTGATTATCGATAAGGGAATAATCCTGATCAATATACATGGAGCTAATGCCCACCTGGTTTAAACTTCCCGTTGAGGGCTGCAGCTGTCCCAAAATAAGCTTAATCAAGGTGGTTTTTCCCGATCCGTTTCTACCTTTTATGACATAACGCTCACCACTAAAAACCTGAAAGCTAATCGGCTCCTTCCAAAGTAACTGATCTCGAAAAGCAAAATTGAGCGCTTTAGCCTCCACAATACTTTTTCCTTTGTGCAGTGTAGCCTGGTCGAAAACGATTTTCATTTTATCTGCATCAGGCATTACAGACCTGAGCTGGCTTAATTCAGAAGAAATATGGTCAAGCTTTTCGGCATGTACACCTTTCAACTTTGCCGTGCTTTTTTCTGCGTTGTTTTTTAACGTATTCATCGAAATAGTCGGCAATCCCGCTTTTTCTTGTTTTTTCTTGCCTCTGGCATCAAGCTTCAATTGCCGCTCAAGTGATTCCTTTTCTACTTCTCTAGCCTTACGGAGTGCTTTTTCCTTCGCTTTTAGATCATGATTCAAAGCCTCATTTTCAATTTTCTTTTGTGCAGCATAGAAATCGTAATTTCCACCGTATAGGGTTATTCCATGCGAACTTAATTCGCAAACTTTCTCAATTTGGTTCAATAAAGTACGGTCATGACTCACTACCACTAGAGTAGTCCGGGTTGATCGGATATAATCGTATAACCTGTTTCTGCCTTCCAGATCCAAATGATTGGTCGGTTCATCCAGCAAAACAATATCCGGGCGGTGGATAGCGATGCCGGCTAAAAATATGCTGGTTTTTTGTCCGCCGCTTAAACTTTCCATCTTCTGGTCTAAGTCTAAATCTTCCAACCGCCAATAGCTTAAAGCTTCCGCACAGCGCTCCTCAATGGCCCAGTCATCATTAAGTATAAACATGTTTTCCTCGGTCACTTCTCCGTTGAGAATTTTGTTCAGTGCTTTTAGTTTATCTTCAATCCGGAGTGCCTGTGCGACGGTGAAATCATTAAACTGACCAAAAAGCTGTGGTACATAATAAGGCGTCGATTCTGCCTTAACATGTCCGCCAGTTGGCACGAGTTTACCTGCTAAAATTTTTAAAAGTGTTGATTTTCCTGCGCCATTATGGCCAATGAGTGCAATTTTTTCGTGTTTGTTGATGGTGAGATTTAAATCTGAAAACAATAAATTTCCATTAGCATGGATATAGCTAGCCCCTTGTAGATTAAGCATAAATTTCTTTTTTTATGGGTAAATAATTGCAGCAACGGAACCGCTCTGCCTGTTATCTATTTTTTGGAAAAGAAATGAATCTTACATGAATTAGGTGATTTGATGATGGTGCAAAGGTAAAAAAAATTCTGTGTTTTGCGAAAAGCGGTTGGCCAGTCCATAGTCTTTAGTCCGAAGTCGGCAGTCTGGTAAGCCAAAAATTGGGCGCTCACTCGCTCCAATTTGTCATCCTGAGGGATAATTTATGATATAAAAATCAATATGATTGACGTTTTTTCCTTCGCACAATTCTTGCCTCGGCTCACCGCCGCCGAAGGGCTCTTACTTTTTGGCATCAAAAAGTAACAAAAAATGCCGGCTGAAAATTTTTCTTTCAAAGCCAGTGTTATGGCTAGAAAAGTGTAGTCCGAAAAATTTATTAGGCCGGTTTTAAGGAGAACGGCGATACGGTGCTATGGCCTAGCTATACGGAAATGCATGATGCCGCATTCTGCTCATTAATAGGTAATTACAAAATAACGTCAATGTAGTATAACGAAAGATTTTTATTTAATGATTTTTGCATTAATCACTTAAAGATTCTTCACTGCGTTCAGAATGACAATGATATTACCAATAGCAATCAATAGATTTTATCTATATCATTTTTTTCTTGCATTAAAAATTTAATCGCCTATATTTACAAAAAAACTTTAGGGGTGCCTACGTGCTGAGAAATACCCTTTGAACCTGATGCAGTTAGTACTGCCGAAGGGAAAAGTGACAGCAATTTTATAATTGCTGTCTTTTCGACCTCCATTCTGGGGCAATCTCTATAGTTTTTCCAATTTTTTAAAATATGGAAGTAACTATAAACAATCAAAACTACCAACTTAACGAATCGTGTTCTATCGAACAGATGCTTACTGCTGTCATTTCAACGGAGACAAATGGCATTGCAATAGCCGTTAACCAAACCATCATTTCCAAATCTGTTTGGGACACCTATCTGTTAAACCCAGGCGATCAGGTCATCGTCATCAAGGCCACGCAGGGAGGGTAATATAAGGATTGAATAAGGGAATTTTAATGATGGAACCGGGATACTTACATTCAAAAATTCACTCAATCATTCCTTCATTTTCCTTCACTCAATTAGTCATTCACTCATTCAATAAATCACTCATTATCTTCTTCTCTCCTTCAAAACATTCAACATGAAACAAGAAAAAACACCAGATCAGGAAGTCATCAGCCGCAGTCCATTTCCGGCTTCACGCAAAATATTTGCACCCGGAAAAATCCACAATATCCAGGTGGCCATGCGCGAAATCAGCTTAACGGAAACCAAAATCCACAATGGATTTGGTTTAACCGAACCGAATCCACCGGTAACGGTTTACGATACCAGCGGCCCTTACACTGATCCAAATGCCGTTATTGATGTACGGAAAGGGCTTCCACGCTTAAGGGAACAATGGATTAAAGACAGGGAGGATGTTACGCAGCTTGATCGATTATCTTCTGCTTACGGCCAACAACGCCTTGCAGATGATAAACTTGATGCTTTGCGTTTTAATTATACTACTAAACCTTATAAAGCTCAGCCTGGTGCCAATGTATCGCAGATGCATTATGCCAAAAAAGGCATCATAACAGCCGAAATGGAATACATCGCCATTAGGGAAAATCAACAGATTGAATTATTGAATACACAATTGGGCAATCAGCACGAGGTCATGAACCATCAGCACCAGGGCAACAGTTTTGGTGCCAATACCCCAAAAGGATACATCACGCCGGAATTTGTTCGGGATGAAGTGGCTGCCGGACGTGCCGTAATCCCCTGCAACATTAACCACCCGGAGTTGGAACCGATGATTATCGGCCGTAATTTCCTCGTAAAAATCAATGCCAATATTGGCAATTCCGCGGTTACTTCTACCATAGAAGAAGAAGTAGAAAAAGCCGTTTGGGCCTGTCGTTGGGGTGCCGATACCATTATGGATCTTTCTACAGGAAAAAATATCCACGAAACCCGTGAATGGATTATCCGAAATTCGCCGGTGCCGATCGGTACTGTCCCCATTTACCAGGCCCTGGAAAAAGTAAACGGAAAAGCGGAAGACCTTACCTGGGAAATTTTCCGCGATACCTTAATCGAGCAGGCCGAGCAGGGGGTTGATTATTTTACCATCCATGCTGGTGTACTGCTCCGCTACGTACCCTTAACCGCTAAAAGGATTACCGGAATTGTTTCGCGTGGCGGATCGATCATGGCCAAATGGTGCCTGGCGCATCACAAGGAAAACTTCCTGTACACGCATTTTGAAGAAATCTGTGAGATCATGAAAGCTTACGATGTAGCTTTCTCTTTAGGTGATGGTTTAAGGCCGGGCTGTATTGCAGATGCAAATGATGCTGCGCAGTTTTCGGAGCTCGAAACCCTTGGCGAACTAACCAAAATTGCCTGGAAACATGACGTACAGACCATTATTGAAGGTCCCGGACATGTACCCATGCACCTGATTAAAGCCAATATGGAAAAACAGCTTGAGCATTGTGCTGAAGCGCCATTTTATACCTTAGGACCTCTAACGACCGATATTGCACCAGGTTATGACCATATTACATCTGCTATTGGTGCTGCCATGATTGGCTGGTACGGAACAGCCATGCTTTGTTACGTTACGCCTAAAGAACATTTGGGCCTGCCCAACAAAAAAGATGTTAAAGATGGTGTAATTACCTATAAAATTGCTGCCCATGCTGCCGATCTGGCCAAAGGACATCCCGGGGCGCAATACCGTGATAATGCTTTAAGCAAGGCCAGGTTCGAATTCAGGTGGGAAGACCAGTTTAATTTATCGCTCGATCCGGATACGGCAAAAGAATTCCATGATGAAACCTTGCCCGCAGATGGCGCCAAGATTGCGCATTTCTGCTCGATGTGCGGACCAAACTTCTGTTCGATGAAAATTACACAGGATGTGCGCGAATATGCTGCAAAACAAGGCGTAGCCGCAGATGAAGCTTTGGCCAAAGGTATGGAGGAAAAATCGAAAGAGTTTACCGAAAAAGGAAGCGAAATTTATTCCTAGCCTATGATGGAACTTATTGTAATCTCTAAACCGACCGTTTTTAAAGAAGAAAGTAGCCTGATTAACCAGCTTTTCGAAGCCGGTTTACAGGTTTTTCACCTACGTAAAGAAAATGCTGACGAAGCAGCTTACCGGAAAATCATTGAAGGGATTTCACCTGAATATCATTCACGGATTGCTTTGCATCATTTTCATTCACTTGCTGGCGATTACCATATCCAACGGATTCACCACACCGAAAGTTTCAGGAAGGAAAGGCATAATGGAGAATTGCCGGAAAATAAAATCTTCAGCACTTCTATCCATCACCTGGCCGACAGGGAGGAGATCGGTCAATATCAATACAGTTTCTTTGGTCCTGTGTTTAACAGCCTTTCCAAGCCGGGTTATAAAAGTATGATTCCGTCTCACTTCCGCTTGGAAAAACATCAGGCCGCACCTAAAATCATTGCCGTTGGCGGCATCGGTTTAACTGAAATTAATCAGGTTAAAGAAATGAATTTCGATGGCATTGCACTTTTGGGCAGCATCTGGAATGACCCTTCACAAGCCATAACCACTTTTAAAAAAGCCTTAGTGAAATGCCAGGCTTTATCAAAAAATTTAACCATACCCATATGATAGCGTCCCTACAGTATATATCGCAAGCGCCTAAAACAGGTACCCATATCGATGCCATTGAGCAGGTGCTCCAGGCAGGAGGCAAGTGGATCCAGCTCCGCATGAAAAACCAGACGGAGGCAGAAATTCTACCTTTTGCAAAAGCCGCGCAGGCTTTATGTGAAACCTATGGGGCCAAACTGATCATCAATGATTATCCTCACCTGGCAAAGGCCGTAAATAGTTATGGCGTGCACTTAGGTCTGCAGGATACGCCTGTTCCCGAAGCCAGAAAAATTATCGGCAAACACCAGATCATCGGAGGTACGGCAAATACGTTCGAACACATCCGGCAAAGGGTGGCGGAGGGAGCAGACTACATTGGCCTTGGCCCCTTCAGGTTTACGAGAACAAAGGAAAACTTAAGCCCTATTGTAGGTTTGGAAGGATACCAGAAGTTGATGGATAAAGTAAGGAAAGCCGGAATAAGTACGCCTATTATTGCCATTGGTGGCATTGAAGCAGCAGATATTCCGACTATACTCAAAACCGGAATTTACGGAATTGCCATCTCGGCAGCACTCACCAATCAAGTCCAAACTTCAACTGCTTTAGCAGAAATCATCAGTAAAATTCACCATGCATCCGCTTTAAAGCCCTAAATATGTTAACTATAGCAGATCAAACCTTCAGCTCGCGCCTCTTCACCGGTACCGGAAAATTTTCTTCGGCAAAAGAAATGGAAAATGCTTTAATCGCCTCTGCCTCCGAACTCGTTACGGTAGCGCTTAAACGCGTTGATTTAAAAGGCAAAGACGACGATATCCTCCAGCACCTTAAATATCCGCACATTAATTTATTACCCAATACTTCTGGCGTGCGCAATGCAAAAGAAGCCATTTTTGCTGCTCAACTGGCACGCGAAGCTTTAGAGACCAACTGGATCAAGCTGGAAATCCACCCAGATCCTAAATACCTCATGCCCGATCCTATTGAAACGCTCAAAGCGACGGAAGAACTGGTTAAACTCGGTTTTGTGGTGCTGCCATACATCCATGCCGATCCCGTTTTATGCAAACGGTTAGAAGATGTGGGAACCGCAGCGGTAATGCCACTCGGGTCCCCAATCGGCAGCAACAAGGGCTTGAGAACAATCGATTTTTTAGAAATGATCATCAGCCAGAGCCGGGTACCGGTAATTGTAGATGCCGGTATTGGTGCACCATCTGATGCCGCAAAAGCGATGGAAATAGGGGCGGATGCCGTTTTGGTGAATACCGCGATTGCCATTGCCAAAAACCCGGCCAATATGGCAACGGCATTTAAACTGGCTGTTGAAGCCGGCAGAATGGCCTTTAAATCTAAACTGGGCAGCCAGCAACATGAAGCTGCAGCAAGCAGTCCATTAACCGCATTTTTAGATGAAGAGTTTTAACGAAGTATTTGAGCACTACAACTGGGACGATACCAAGGCCAGTATTTACGACAAAACGGCGGCAGATGTAGAAAACGCCCTAAACAACCAGCAACGGACGCTGGAAGATTTTAAAGCATTGATTTCCCCGGCGGCATTGCCCTATCTCGAAGATATGGCGCAGATCAGCCAGCGTTTAACATTAGACCGCTTTGGCCGGGTAATTCAGATGTATATTCCACTTTATCTCTCCAACGAGTGTAATAATATCTGTACCTATTGTGGTTTCAGTTATGATAATAAGGTAAGGAGGAGAACGCTTAACTCCATAGAAATTATGCAGGAAGTGGCCGTGATTAAGGGCATGGGCTACGACCATGTATTGCTGGTAACAGGTGAAGCCAACCAAACCGTGCATACCGATTATTTTAAAAAAGTTCTGGATCTGATCAGCCCGCATTTTGCCCATATTTCGATGGAGGTACAGCCTTTGGATGTAGAAGATTATGAAATACTTATTCCTCATGGCTTAAATACAGTGTTGGTTTACCAGGAAACCTACCATCAGGACGATTACCGAAAACACCACCCGAAAGGAAAAAAAGCGAACTTTTTATACCGCTTAGAAACCCCTGACCGTTTGGGGCAGGCGGGCATCCATAAGATGGGGCTCGGCGTGCTCATTGGCCTCGAAGACTGGAGAACAGATTCATTTTTTACGGCCCTACATCTATCTTACCTTGAAAAACAGTATTGGCAGAGTAAATTCAGTATCTCCTTTCCAAGGTTGCGGCCATTTAGTGGCGGTTTGGAGCCTAAAGTGGTGATGAATGATAAGGAACTGGTACAGCTGATCTGTGCCTATCGTTTATTTAACAGTGAAGTGGAACTGTCTATCTCTACGCGCGAAACAGAAACTTTCAGAAACCATATTATTAAACTGGGGATCACGGCCATTAGTGCGGGCTCTAAAACCAATCCGGGTGGTTACGAAGTAGCGCCACAATCATTGGAGCAGTTCGAAATATCTGATGAACGTTCGGCGCAGGAAATTGCCGCCATGATCAGAAAACAAGGTTACGAACCCATCTGGAAAGATTGGGATAGGAGTTTAATCCATAAATCATGTTAGCTAAAACAGAATTAGAGCGTTACAACCGGCAAATGATCTTGCCCGAACTGGGCCTGGAGGGACAGGAACGGCTAAAAGTGGCCAAAGTACTGATTATCGGTGCGGGTGGACTGGGCTGTCCGGTATTACAATACCTCACCGCAGCAGGCGTGGGCAAAATAGGCATTGCAGATGATGATGTAGTGGAGCTAAGCAACCTGCACCGGCAGATTTTGTATAACCATACTGATATTGGCCAGCCAAAAGCAGAGATAGCCAGTGCGAAACTTGCAGTGCTCAATCCCCACGTCAGCTTTACAGCTTATCACGAGCGTTTTACTTCCGATAATGCAATATCAATCTGCCAGGAATATGACCTGGTAATGGATTGCTCTGATAACTTTAATACGCGTTACCTCGTAAACGATACCTGTGTAACCTTGGGCAAAACCCTGATATTCGGCTCCATCCTGGCTTTTGAAGGACAGGTTGCCGTATTTAATCATCAGGGAAGTGCAAATTACAGAGATCTTTACCCAACACCGCCAGCCGAAAGCATGAATTGCGGAGAAGGTGGCGTGATCGGGGTTTTGCCTGGAATAATCGGTTTGTATATGGCCAACGAAGCGATTAAATTAATTTGCGGCATCGGCGAAACGTTAGCCGGTAAATTAATGACCATCAATGCATTGAACAATACGGTACTCGTATTTAAAATCGCACAGGAAAAACAAACCGAAATAGTTAAAGCTGAAACTCCAGTGAGCAGCTCAAAAGAAATCGATAAAGCCACTTTAGATCAATGGCTTTCTGAATCTCCTGATGAAGTTTTCCTGATCGATGTACGCGAAGATTATGAGCATGAGGAAAACAATATGGGTGGGGTAAATATTTCCTTATATGAATTAACATCATCCCTGAAAAGTATCCCAAAGAACAAAAAAGTAGTGTGTTATTGCCAAACCGGGCAAAGGAGCAAAATGGCGGTGCGGTTACTGAAAGAAGATTACCAGGGAGAAGTATATGGATTGAAAGGTGGATTTACTGGTTAACTGGATTGCTGACTGTTTAATTGCAAACCGCTAACTGAACCCGGCCTATGGTAATACAAAACTAAGGCTATAATGTGCGGTTTTATTAGTTTTTTCTATATCAGAAACGGGCTTTTGATCTACCAGAACGGATGCCTGCTGTTTATCTTTCGAATCGACAGTAAACTGAACCTTTTGTCCGGATTTTATTTCAATGCTTTTTTCCCATTCACCAGATATATTTTCTAAAGTTTTTTGGTTTCCACTTTCATCGGTAAACGTTACCGTAGCACTGCTGCTGGCCAATACTTTGTAGGTTACTTTGTAACTGGCTTTAGCTGCAATATTAAGTCGGCCTTTGTTCATTTCGTATGTACCATAAGAGCAAGCACTTAAAAATGCTATGCTCAAGATGTAAACAATATATCTATGCATAATATTAAATTTTGGATATGTTTGAATTAATTATTTAGTGTAACTGAAATAGTTAAAAATACTTAATATTTTGATATCTTCTTTAAAGAAATAAAAGAGGATTGAAACTATGATTATTGTTAGCATAATGCCAGAACCAAAACGTATAACACCCTTAGGTTTTTTGTTAAGTATATGCTTAATATCAGCACTCATTTTATCCTGAATTTCCATATTATTTTATTTTTTCGAGTTGATTATTGATTAAATTGAAATAAGGCCCTTTATTGTTCATTAAAGTATCATGGTTTCCTGATTCCAATATCTTGCCGTACTCCATTACAAAAATCTGATCGGCATTTTTGATGGTACTTAACCGGTGCGCCACTATAACAACCGTGCGGTTGTCAAAAAAATCCCTGAGGTTATTCATAATAGTCTGCTCGTTGTTCGAATCAAGTGCATTTGTCGCTTCATCAAAAAGTAACAATTCAGGGTTTTTATAAACTGCCCGCGCAATTAACAAACGCTGCCTTTGGCCTTGCGATATGCCATTTGCACCAATACCAATTTCAGTTTCTATACCTTTTGGCAAATTGTAAACAAAATCACCTATGTTTGCCATTTTGATTGCATCATGCAACCGTTCTTCATTTATCTCTTCAAAACCCAGTGCGATATTTTTTGCAATAGTATCTGAGAAGATAAAACCATCCTGTAAAACAGTGCCACATAGGTTTCGCCACTGTCCAACATCTAAATCATTTAGTTTCTCTTTTCCGATGTGAATGATCCCACCGGTTGGATCATATAGTTTGAGTAAAAGCTTTAATAACGTGGTTTTGCCACTTCCACTTAGTCCAACTATAGCCGTTATTTTTCCTTTAGGTATCACCAGGTTCAAACCATTGAAAACGGCCTTATTTTCAAATCCAGGATAGCTGAACTGTAGATTCTGGATTGAAATATCACCAATCAGCTGATTTATTTTTACCTTTGTAGCCGTTTCAGGTTGTTCATCCTGGATATCGTGGATTTCATTTAACCGTTCTAAACTCATTTTTGTATCCTGATATGATTGCAAAAAGAAAATCAGGGATTCTATTGGCGCAATAAGCTGGCCTACTATAAACTGGATGGCGAAAAGGCTTCCCAAACTAATTTCACCCCTGAGGGTCATAAATGCGGCTACAAAAGTAATCCCGATGTTTCGCATTTCAGTAATGATCAGCGAGCCTGCCTGTTGATATTGGTTATAGGTAAGTCCTTTAACCCTAACCTTAAACTCTTTCACAATGAGCGATTCCCATTCCCATCTTTTCTGATCAGCAGAGTTGCTGATTTTAATATCCTGAAAGCCTTCGATAAGCTGTACAATTTTGCTCTGTACCGAAGAATTTACCTCAAATCTTTTCTGATCGATCTGCCTTCGCTTATTGAAGAATAAAAATACCCAACCTACATATAAAATGCTGCTTCCTGCAAAAATAAGGAACAGGAGGCTACTAAAGTGAAACAGGATAATACTCAATACACAGATGTTGAAACAAGAGAATACGGTTGTTAAGGTATTGCTTGTCAAAAAGTTTTCTATCCGGGCATGGTCGTTAACGCGCTGCATTACATCACCTTGTTTACGTGTTTCGAAAAAAGACAGAGGCAGGTTTAACAGTTTGATAAAAAAGCTGACCAAAATATTTAGGTTTACCCTCACGCTCACAAACAATAAAATCCATGAGCGTACAAATTCGATAAAAGATTTGGACGCAAACACCACCACCTGACCAATGAGTACCAGGTAAATAACATTTACTTCCTTGAGTTTTATACCCTTATCAATAAGCAATTTGCTTAGAAAGGGCAAACTTAATTCCAATATCGAGCTGGCTACTAAACCGATCAATAACTGTAAAATCAACGATTTGTGCTTTTTCAAATATCCTAAGAGCTTCCAGAAACTTACATTTGTTTGTGCTTCCTGCTCTTCTTGATTCAATTGTTCCAGATCAGCATCAGGTTCTAAAATAAGGGCATATCCTTTTTCCTCTACAGCATTCCAATGCTCCAGAAATTCAGATCTGCTTATTTTAACTTTTCCCTGTGCCGGATCAATAATCACAGCCTCGTCGTTGGTCAGTTTTTTAAGCACCACAAAGTGGTTGGTTTTCCAATGGATAATGGCGGGCCAGATATCGGCATTGAATAGGTCGTTATAATGCAGTTTTACACATATTGCATTCATGCCGAATTTTTCTGCCGCTACCTTAAGCCCTAGAAAGGTACTTCCATCACGGTTAACCCTGCAAGCCTGTCTGATGGTATTTAAAGTATAAGACTTACCGTAGTAGCTTAATACCATGCGCAAACAAGTTGGTCCGCAATCTTTTGTTTCCAACTGGCGGTATATAGGAATCGATGGTCTGTAGTTTAGTTTAAACATGGTTATATTTTTAAATTAGGCTACTAATTGTTGTCTATTTTTCATACCGAATACTTCGCTCATCCAGGCCATGCTTTCTCTTCGGTAATCTGGGTCGCGGGCAATGTCGAAAAATATAACCTCATCTGCATCATACATCTCCGCATAGGCCGACATTTTATCGAACAGTTCCTGTGGTTCGCAGCAAAGTCTTGTTTTAGGTTCTACAAAGTCAAATTCCGCTTCGGAAAGCGCTATTACTTCCTCCCTTTTGCTCTTATTCGGACTGGTAAAACCTGCAAGGGCAATATTCACTTCAGGTAAACGGCCAAATTGTTTATAGAAATCTTCCCGATAGGCTTTGAGATTGTCGAGGCCCAGTTCTAGGTTTACCCCTTTGTGAAAAAGGGTTCTGGAGCAGTTGAGCTGGTTGCTTAAGCTGGCCTGATAACTGTGAGGCGAACCGCCGAGGTTCCACAGTGAAGGAACTGAGCCTCTATAGGGAGCCAGAATAACACCATTTTTAACATGCTCGTCCTCATCATGCAACAAGCTGCTGATCGCTGCTATCTGACTCTGGATATGCAGTATCCCTTCTTCGTGACTGGCAATTTTAGGCTGACTAAAAAAAGGTAAAAAATTCCCCCCTGGTGTACCTTTGGCAAAACCCAAATCGATACGGTTATTAAACAGGTTATTAAGCATTTTATAGCTCGAAGCGGTTCTGATTGGTGAGGTATATCCTGCCAGCACACCTGCAATGCCTACACGGATGGTATTGGTATTTCCGCAAATAAGGGGCAGTAGCATATCGGGGCTAAACCATGGCGAGTTGGCCGAAGTAATAAAATGTTCTCCATACCACAGGCGGTGAAAACCCAGTTTTTCGGCCAGAGCCGCATCTTCGATAACACTTTCGATGATCGAAAGGCTATCTATCTTTTTGGATCTTGTACCAAAATCCATCAATCCAATTTTGTTGATACCCATAATCTTTAAAATTTAAGATAAAAGAAACATATCGGTCCAGTTTGCTGCAATATCTTCATGTTCGGCAGCTGTCAATACAAACATGGCCCCACTTATACCCTCCAACAGGCCAAATGCACCTTCCCTGTTCATAAACTCAGGTTTGCTAAGGTCATTTTCCAAGTGATCCAGGGTGCTTTCCAACCAGATCTGTGCAGCTTCCTTATAAACCGGAAGGCCCGAGAAATGGTAAAGACGGTTTAAAAAGAGGGCAATTCCCGAGGTACCATGACAGAAATGTGAGTTGATCTTAATACCTGATTGTGGTACGTTGATCATGCTTTGCGCCATTGCCTTGCCTACCTCATCGGCAAGATCGCGGTAGCCAACCTCGTCAAACGCAATGCTGCTTTGGTACAATAGCCAGGTTACCGCCAAATCTCCATAACACCAACTGTAGTTTTCGGCATAAAACTCGCCATCAAGCAGTTCCTGTGTGTTCATGGCTTCGTTAACTAAGAGCGGGAAGGCCGAAAAGTTAGCCGAGCTACGTGGATGGTAGTAGTGGATAAAGTAATCCAGTCCCTGTTTAATCGCTTTTTCCAGCTTTTCCTTTGCAATGCCTCCATTGAAAATATTCAACAGCACCAATAAAATGCCGGCATTCCCATGCGAAAGGCTCATATTGATATTATCTGTATTCTGAAATTCTTTTACTGTGCTATTTGGAAAACGCATTCCTTTTTCGTCAATGATGGCAAATTTAAGGAGCTCATCCACAAGAATATTGAGATATGTTTCGCGGTTAGGATCGTTTTTGCAGTTTAAAAGATACAGCATCTGTCCGCTTGCACCATGTAGAAAATCGGTGTTTTCGTCTTTGAGCAAACGCTGGGTATCTTCAAAAATAAGTTCATTGATAGGCAACACATCTTCAAGGAACAGTTCATCAAGATATTCCTGTTCGACCAGTTTTTGGATCAGGAAATAAAAGCCAGATAAGCCACTGCAGAAAGTCATGTATTTACTGGCCATATTTTCCTGCGAATTGTATGATTCGATCAGCTTTTCGAGCGCCATGTAAGCGTTGGTTTCGCCTTCAGGGAAAACTTTCAACAGACTGAAATAATAATAAACGATCCCTGCGTAGCCATTAAATAAGTTACCGTTGGTAATAAAATCGGCCTGATTTTCCTGATGGTGCAGGAGGTGTTTAATCTGCTCATATACCACTCTTATACGGGTATTGATGGTGGTTTCTACTTCTAAAGTGTTCATATTCCGGTTTTTTGACGATGAAAAGTTGATTTATAATACATTAAAAGAAAGTCGTATACCACCAGCTCATGTACACGGTGCTTGGTTTTGAACAGGCGGTTCATATTCATGTGGATGTAGCTGATCAACAAGCTATTTAAATCCTGGTTGATAGATCCATCCGCTATTTTCTCCCTAATGGTCCGTGCCAGTGGAATGATTTCGAAACTGCGGTACTGTAAGAGGTCTGAGCCTGAAAAGTCGTTGCCTGCATCAAGGTGTTTGGCGATCAGTTCTTTGCTGAACCTATATTTTTGCGATAGCTGTTTGATTAGCAAAGCATCCGAATTAAATTCCTGATGAAAAGAAGCGGAAAGTATTTCCATCACTTTTAGCTTATCGGCAAGCGAAAACTCAAAATCGTTAAGCAGGCTGTCGATTGATCGGATGCCCCATAGCCAGCGCAACTGCTCAAAGTTCTCTACCATATCGCGTCGGGATAGAAAGCTTGATACGGCTAAACTATCATAATAGAATAGCTGTTCGCTCAAAGCAATTCCACAAGCAGTATAACGTTCTATTTCGCGTTCGTAGGTATCAAACTGTATTTTCCATACCAAACCAGTTTCAGATAGTTTCTCAAAAGCTCTATTGATCTCGCGCATTACGGTTCCTAATCCATCCAGCGTGGTTACATGCACCCTGAACCTTAAATGTGGCTCGGGATCTGCATACCTGATGAAGAACCATTGGTCTATCAATCCGGTATTTACCAATTGCTTTGCCAGATCAAGCAATTCATTGCCAATCAGTTGATCGGCCGTTTTTATGCCGCTGTAAATTTTGACGTAAAGCCACTCCTCTCCCGGAAAATACTGTCTTTTCACTTCTTGATCATTCTGGTGGTTTGCATTAAATACGGGCTTTGGTCTTTTTTTATCATCTTTTCTGGTTAACAGGGCAACAAACTGATTATTAACCGCCTTTGCATCTGCATCTTTTAACAAGGTGTTACTCACCGGCAGATATTCTTTTAAGACGATTTGGCTTCGCTTTTTGCAGGCTGATAGCCAGGCCAGCACTTCTATACGATTTTCCTGGTGAACCAAAAGCTCATTATCCTCATCAGCAAAGATGAAAACCCGGGGCAGTTCCCATTTCTCAAAGAATTGTTTAACCTTTTTATCATGATCAGGAGCATTTACAGTTAAAATCTCTTTAATATCTTCTGCCTGAAGGTACCAGGAGGCTAACGAGAGGATCACTTCCTTGTATTTGATCCTTGGGATTTTACAAATACCCAATTTTGGCAACACCTCTAAGTTTAATCCCAGCCAGTATTTATGGTCGTCACCTTGTAAATCTCCAAGGAAATGATACACAGGCAAGGCATTCATGCCGTAATTATGGGCATTGCTCAAACGTGGTATCACGGCTTTGTTGAGCCGTTTGCTTCTTAAATAAAGCTGTCCGTTGCGCACTGAAACCATGAGATCGTTAAGACTGATCTCGCTTTCATCCGATCCACTTCCGGCCAGCACAGGGATCTGATAATTCCTGAATTTTGGTCTTGAGGCAATATTACCGTGGCGGTCTTCGGGCAGATGTGCCACTTCGGCCACTACTGCGCCTTCGTAATAAGCATTTTCTACGGTATTGATATCCTGCAGGATCTGTTCAAATTTCTGATCGCCATAGCCAAACCTTCCGATCATACAGGCACCGGTTGGCCAGCCGCAATGCTCCAGATAAATCTGGTCTTCTTCGCCCCCGTTAAGCCTGAAAATGATAGAGAAGCTTGGAGGCAAATCACTAGGGTTGATATTGAGGTTACCCAGATCATGCTGATCAAGACAGATTTCTTTACTTAAAGGGTTGCTGGTTAAATAACCGATCAACCATTTGCTAAATTCGGTGTATTGGGTCTCCCTGATCTCACTGGTGGTGCCTGATGAGAAAACCATGCGGTGTACCAATGGCGCCTCGCCCGCCAGGTGTGTATTGGCTGCGTAGCCCAGGCCCGATTCGGGATCCAGAGCCTGTAAAAGAGGGATTTCCTGTTCATCATAACGGTCGGCAAAACGGTTTTTAAAGGCTTGCAAGTCTTTATTGTTATGTTTTGGCGTAAGCTGGCTCAGAAATTGGACGGCCTCAATCAATTTATCAGCATAGCTATTACTTAACGTTTGTTCCGAACCGTCTTTGTAAAGATCAACCTGAAACATACTTTCGCTATTAAACTCAATGTTCAGCTGATGTAGTATGCCCGATATTTCTTCCTTTTTGTGTATAATACTTCCTGTATCCGCCAAAACTGACTTAATTTTTTTGAAGGCCAAAAGATAGGTTAGGGCATCATCGTGATCTGGATCTGCTGTTAATACATCCGCCAGACTTTCAATAATCTGGTCGAGAAAATCAGGACCGCTAACCCTCGGTTCCAGATCGCTCCATAAAACCTGCCCATCAATCAGTTCATCCAAAAATAAACCGGCTTCTTCAACCTCTACCTCAAAGGCTTCTGCAATAAAGGCAGCAATGGCAGGGTAGGGTTTTGTTTGTTTACAGAAATTAATAATTCCCTCCAGATATTCAGATCCGCTAACAGACGATACAGTATATTTCCGGTAGCCCAGGGTTTTGTAATCAACCATCCTATAGTTTCCATCGATATCATAAAGGGTTTTGTTTACGCTGTAACTCAAAGATTTTTTGATGCGCTCATTCTTAAGCAGATAACGGAAAATGGTGCAGAGTACCCCCATATCCAGGCGGGTGTGTTTATTGATGGCACCCAGTTCCAACTTCGTATCTGTTGCCCAGGTTACGGGTGTGCATCCGGCAAACAGGCCAAAAGGTGTTGCCCGGTTTTTGGTACGGTTGATATATTTGGATAAGGCTACTTCGATCTTTTCGAGTTTTTTCGGATCGGTGATCGTATCAATACGAAGTACTGCCTCATACAGATCCCTAGAGGCGATCCACAAGGCTTCCATAAAGAAATCATCCTTGATAAATTCCCTGATCATTTCTTTGGTTATCTCGCCCTCGCTGTGGTAAGATGGAAACCTAAGCATCAGGTTAGGCAAGAACTGGTATTGTTGGTTAAGCGCGTCCCTTTTCATCGTCTGTTATTTAAAAACCAATCGGATTAGTACTTCCTTCTTTGGTATCGTTATCTTTAATATTGCTTTTGCTCTTTTTATTTACTTTATCATTACCAAACTGGTAGCTAAAACCGAAAGTTAGCCCCCTGCCATAAACGCTTTGGATATTTTGGTTAGTAAGGCCGCCGTTGATGTTCAGCATATCGTACTCTATTTTATTGTTCAATGGGTTGATTACCCCTACACTCAGGTTGATCTTATCTTTCATAAAAGATTTGTTAAAGCTTACCGCCGAGGTATTGGGTTGTGCTACCCTGCTTTGGAAAAAATAGTTTTTCGAGTAGAGGTAATACTCGGCTTGCAGGTTATAACCACCTTTAAAATTGTAAGTACCGATAAAACTGGCGTTAAAGTTTAATTTCTCATTGTAGGTAGCATTAAAGGCCGCATCGTTGGTTGAGATGAGATTTAAGGTACCGCCAACATTTAAACCAAGTGCCTTGGTAATGCTCAGGTTCAAGTTTGCAGAAGTACCAAACTGCCTGTATGAACCAATGTTTTTATAGGTAATCTGGTTCACATTGTTAACAAACTGATTTACACGCAAAATATAATCCGACCAGAAATCGGCACTTGCATCAACATAGAGATAAACTTTGCCCGCATTATGCGAAAAGGCAAGGTTTAGGCCATTTTTATGTTCTGCCTGTAGATCGGGATTACCCTGCGATACGGTATTGGCATTTACAAAATTCTGGAAGGGGTTAAGGTATGAAATGCCCGGCCTCGAAATCTTATAGCTGTAAGTAAGGCTGATCATGCCGTTTTTTAGGTTTCTCCCGATGACATAAGTAGGCAAAAAGCTATTAAATCCCTGGTTTACGCTACTGTGGTTAGATATAAACCTGGCATCGTTCTGCGTCCTTTCGTAACGCATACCACCGATCATGGTCCACTTTTTGGGTAACATCAACTGCAACTGGCCAAATGCGGCATAAACCCCCTGATTGTATGCATATTCGTCGGAAATGGATGGCTCCGCATTCAGCTGGTTGCTCATCGCATTTTGATACTGCGAATCGAAATGCCTGTTAGTAATCTTGATACCCGCCTGCAGCTTATGTTTACCTAAAGGAAGTTTATAATCAGTCTGTAGGATAAGTGTACGGATATTGCTGTTATTAATGCTTAACTCTCTTAAAAAAGGTATATCATTACCTGAAACATAATTGTTGGTGCTGTTATTCAGGTTGTCCTGTTTACCTGCAGTGAACAAAACACCAACGTTAAATTCTTTTCCGGGTTTATTAAATTTTAATTTATAATCAAGATTGGCTGATAAGCTGTTGGCTTTAACCGAATTGTCGGAAAAACGATTAAATACGTTTACTGTTCCCTGATTATTGATATTGGTTTGAAGGCTCTGGTTAAAAGTGTATGGCGAATTTGAAGCGGTAAAACCTGCATTAAGCGATTGGTTTTTGCTGATTTCGTAAAACAGTCCTCCATTTAAGTAAATAGGATTGCCTTCGTAACCTAAATTTCCCTGTTGTGTTTGTAAGAAATTACTTCTCGAATAAAGCTGGCTGCTAAAACCCAGTGTTTTAAAATTGGTATAACTTCCGTTGAGCGAGAAGTTTACCTTGCCCACGCCATACGTAAAATTTAAGGTAGGCTTGGTGGTATAACTTTTACCAATGGTTGATTCTACGCCCACGGTAAGATTTCCGCCCAAAGAAAGCGTATTTTTGGTTATAATGTTGATGATACCGGCCAGGCTCTCGCCATCGCTGCTTGCTCCGGGGCTGGTAATCACTTCTACGCTTTCTACATTAGCCGTTGGAATCATTTTAAGGGCCTGGTCAACCGGAATGGCATAGTCGGTAACTGAGCGCCCGTTAACCTGAACCTGCACTTTTTCACTGCCCTTTAAAGAAGGAACGCCTTTAAAATCGACGGTAACCAACGGAACTTTTTTAATCACTTCGCTGAGCGACCTGTTTTTTGCCATCGGATCACGGTCTACATGATAAACGATCTTCTCGGCAGTGTTTTCAATTACTTTGCGCCTGGCATATACAGAAACCTCTTTCAACAGTTCGGTGTTTATTTTTACGTTAAAAACCTTACTTAATGCGTGCGTTGGATTATCAGCAGCCACGAGGTTAAAAATTTGGTTTTCGCTACCCATATAAAATATCTTAACCATATAGGTGCCTGGCTTTATCTTCGCTTCGAACCTGCCCAAAGTATCGGTAAGTACCTGTGCAATTATTTTAGGGCCATCATTAATTACTACCTGTGCGTAAATGAGCGGTTCTTTAGAAGCAGAATCGATTACCTTACCGGTAAATTTTAAGTTCACACTGTCTGCAACAATGCTTTCTGCTTTCGCATGGCTGGCAAAGACAGCTGTACTTAAAAAAACGAGTATGAATATGATATATGTTTTCATGGCTTTTAGTATTGTGCAGCATACTCAGATCTGCTGCGGTGTAAAACATTGCCGGCACTTACCGGCAATGTATCTTGATTTAGCAACTACATTTACATGTACTTGTAGCCGGACAGGTTTTTGAAGCAATAATGGATTGCTTACCGCAGCTTCCGCCTTCAGCCTCTGCAGCAGAAAGAATCGGAATATCAATTACAACTGTAGAACCTTCAGCAGCAGCCTGACCACCGGCTACCAGTTCCATTTGTTCTTCGTTCAATTTTGCAACAGTTTCTTTGTTCAGCGCAAGTTTGGTTTTTAATTGCTTTTTCATTTTTCTGAGGTTTTTATAATTAATGACTAATTATTTACAACTACACCCACAGGTACTGGTTACAGGGCAGGTCTTTGAAGCAATAATGGATTGCTTACCGCAGCTTCCGCCTTCAGCCTCTGCAGCAGAAAGAATCGGAATATCAATTACAACTGTAGAACCTGCAGCAGCAGCCTGACCGCCCGCTACCAGTTCCATTTGTTCTTCGTTCAATTTTGCAACAGTTTCCTTGTTCAGCGCAAGTTTGGTTTTTAATTGCTTTTTCATTTTTTCTGAGGTTTTTATAGTTAATGATTAATTATTTACAGCTACACCCACAGGTACTGGTTACAGGGCAGGTTTTTGAAGCAATAATGGATTGCCTGCCGCAGCTATCACCCTCTACTGCTGCTGCTTCAGCCCTTAGCTCAATACCGATTACCACCGTAGAGCCAGCAGCAGCAGCCTGGCCGCCAGCTACCAGTTCCATCTGCTCTTCATTGAGTTTTGCAACAGTTTCCTTGTTCAGGGAAAGTTTTGTTTTTAATTGTTTTTTCATTTTTTCCAAGGTTTTGTTTATAAATTGATGAATTGTTTTTAGCAGCTACATTTACAGGTACTGGTTGCCGGACATGTCTTTGAGGCAATGATGGATTGCTTACCACAGCTGCCACCGTCATCAGCTACCGAAGCTTCAGCTTCAAAGCCAATAACCACCGTCGATCCCTGAGCAGCGGCCTGGCCGCCACCAATCAGCTCCATTTGTTCCTCATTTAATTTGGCTACAGTTTCTTTGTTTAGAGAAAGTTTGGTTTTTAATTGCTTTTTCATATCATGATGTTTTGATGATTAATTATTTACAGCTACACTCGCAGGTACTGGTTGCAGGACAGGTTTTTGAAGCAATAATTGATTTCTGACCACAGCTGCCGCCGTCGGCAGCTTCGGCTTCCAAACTCAGGCCCACTACGAAAGTGGAGCCATCAGCAGCAGCCTGACCACCGGCAATTAGTTCCATCTGCTCTTCATTGAGTTTGGCAATGGTTTCCTTGTTAAGGGATAGTTTGGTTTTGAGTTGTTTTTTCATAAGATTTGATTTTTTATGGTGATTGATTAAGTTATTTTGCTTTTTATTAGCATCACTGACAGCCGATTCATTTGAAAGCAGTTTTTTGAAAACCGTTACTGTCTGTTTACCACCGACTTTGCTCCTTGAGAATGTTTCTGAAAGAACATCCGGTACAATTGTTGCATCAGTGTCCAGGCATGTCAACCAGCTATCAGCTTCATTTGCTCTTAATTTAGTTTTGCGAGGTTTCTGTACTCAATAAGCCCTTTTTAGGCTGTCTTTTTTTCTAGTGATTTAGTGCAGGTATTTATTAAATCGCGCAGCAACAAGTACTGGTAGGTGGACAGGTTTTGGAATGAATGGGACATGAAGGACCTGTGCTACCGCCGCATTTACCTGTATCAGTATCAAGCCCAATGTCTATCACTACTGTTGCATTGGCCCCGGCAGCCTGACCTCCTGCTACCAGTTCCATCTGCTCTTCGTTAAGCTTTGCTACTGTTTCTTTATTCAATGTAAGTTTTGTTTTTAGCTGTTTTTTCATGGTGATGTAGGGTTAGGTATTTGCATTATTCGCACACGCACAGGCATGAACTTGTGGCCGGACATGTTTTGGAAACCTGAACGGTTTGCGGCCCACAGTTGCCAACGTCTCCTAAGGCATCTACTTCTGTTTTTGCAGTAACGGGTCCATTTAATGGCAATCCCTGTCCACCGGCAATGAGTTCCATTTGTTCCTCATTCAGTTTAGCAATGGTTTCTTTTGCTAAGGAAAGTTTGACTTTGGGCTGCTTTTTCATTTTGTATATTTTTTATATCACTAAGTTAATCGCAGGTACAAGCACATGAACCGGTTGCCGGGCAGGTTCTTGATTTCATAAATGTTGGATTGCAACTTCCTCCTTGTTCAGTTGAAGAACTGAGTCCTTCCTCCATAATCACCGTAACTAACTTGCTGCAAACCGAATGTCCTCCGGAAATCAGTTCCATTTGTTCCTCATTCAGTTTAGCAATGGTTTCCTTAGCTAAAGAAAGTTTGATTTTAGGCTGTTTTTTCATGTTCAATAGTTTAAAATTGAGATTAATGATTAAAGCCAGGTGGAGATGGAAATGCCTTGGAGGACAGTAGATGGCTATCCTCCATAAGCACTTTCAACAGAGCCATTCCGAGCGTTGTTCATAGGTAGATTGATTTTCAGGCATGTAGTATATCCTTGTTCAACACTGTATTTTTTTACTGTCATATTGCTATTGATCAGCATTTACAGTTTTATATCAGGCTGTCTTCCTGGCTTACCCGCTTATGGTACTGGTTACGCTGGGCAACATGCATTAAGGCGTAGCCCGATAACTTTGCTTCGAAAGGAAGGTTGAGGCTTAAGCGAATATCATCTTCTGACTGACCACCGCCGATCATGTCGCTTAATTCATCAGATAACACAGTTGCCGAATTTTCCAGGCCAAGCTTTTTCAGTAGTGTTGCTTTCATAATTAAATACCAGTTAATGTTGTTACCAGTGTTTCTGTTGGAAAATAACTTCCGCGCTGATTTAAAACCATTGTTTTTGCAGACGTACTGCGGTTAAGAATCTGAATTTGTTTAACTTCGATTTGCGGTAGTGAAACTTTAATTTGATTTTTCATAGCTTTATGGTTTGTTATTGATATAAATTTGGAGTTTGTTAGAAAGGCTTCAAAATAATTTGTACCAATGAGCGGTTTTGAATGACGAATGAGTGGCTATAAAAGGACAAGTGAAATTTCATTCCTAAGGCAGACAAACTAAATTAAATGGATAGAAAAAACATCGGCATCCATATCATCGTATGGGCGGCATATATTCTTTACGAAGTTCTGATCAGTTATTTTGCCGGGCTTGATCTTCGTCCGCTATTTACCGTCTTATCATTTGCCATTAACATTGCTGTATTTTATGCCACATGGCTGGGCTTTATGTTTATAAAAGAACAGAAGCGTTCACTGATGGCAAAGGTTTTAGGCATCACATTGATTACCCTGTTTACACTTGCCGTATCTGCCGTGATGAAGATTTCGGTAGAGGTTTTTCTATATGATAAAAACCTGGAGATTTACCTCACCCGTTACCAGATTACAGCGCTGGTGATGCGCTGGCTTTATTTTTACATTATCGCCATGGGTTTCAGTTTTGCACAGCTTGCCGCCAAACGTGATAAGGAGGTTTACCGTTATAACCTGGAAAGGATGAATATGTTGCAGGAACAGGAACGTTTGAAAAAAAATGCGCTCCAGGCCGAACTTAACCTCATCAAATCGCAGATCAATCCACATTTTGTATTCAATACTTTGGGCTTTTTACATTCTAAAACCTATAAAGCAATGCCCGATGTAGGTAAATCAATACTGATGCTCTCCAATATCATGCGGCATGCCTTAACCGGTAGCGAAGGGGGCTATAGTACACTGGAAAGCGAACTGAATTATATCCACGATTTTATCAGGATCCATGATGAAAGAAATGAATCACTTTCTATGGAGTACAGGCTTGAGCAAAATACGAAAGATAAAAAGGTAATTTCACTTATCCTCATTACATTGGTGGAAAATATCTTTAAACATGGCATAATCAAAGATCCTGCAAAGACAGCCATTTTAAGTATTGAAGTAATTGATAACGAGCTTCTTTTTTATTCTTTTAACTATAAAAACAATAATAAAAAGGTACATTCAAACAAAATAGGTATTGAATATGTGAAACAAAAACTAAATGAATTATACCCTGTTAACCATTCGCTTACCATTTCCGAAACCGAACATACCTACGAATGTAAATTAAAATTTCCGCTAAAAAGCTATGAAACAACTTAACTGCATTATTATAGATGATGAACCTTATGCACACAATATTTTAAAAGATTTTGTAAATAAGGTTCCATTCCTCAATTTGGCAGGTGTGTTCACCAATCCAATAGAGGCATTGGTTGAAATAAGGGGAAACCATGTTGATCTGGTCTTTTTGGATATCAATATGCCCGAACTTTCAGGCATTGACCTGATCAAAATGCTGCCGCCTGGTATCGAAGTAATCATTACTTCGGCCTATAGTGAATTTGCTGTTGCCGGTTTCGAAAACAATGTTTTGGATTATCTTTTAAAGCCGTATTCTTTTGATCGTTTTTTAAGTGCCACTCAAAAGGTACTGGATAAAATGATGCTGCATTCTTTAAAAAAAGACCAGGATAATAAGCAGCTTAGCACCAAAACGGAAGCTTTTTATTTAAAAACCGACCGCGGCAAAATTGTGAGGATCAATTTTGAGGACATTGTTTATATCGAAGGCTTAAAAAATTATTGCTCGGTGTTTACTGATACACAACGCCATGTATCGCTGGTGAGCATGAAATCGCTATCGGATGGCTTGCCTGAGGGAGAATTTATCAGAACCCATAAATCATATATCATAGCGATCAAAAAAATCAAATCAATTGACGGGAATATGATCCTGTTTGATAACATTACTGAGAAAGTGCCTATCGGGGTTACCTACCGCGATAGTTTTTTCTACATGCTGAATAAAACACTATACAAATAATCAATGGCTGGCCCTGGCCAAACCAGATTTTAGTTGTTTAACCATTATTCCGTATAAAAGACACTCATGCAGCCTTTGCTGGTTTACAAAGTAGCGGTTTATAAGCATGTGGATCACACCTGCTAAAAAACTATCGTTCCAATCCACATGTTTCCCCTCCAGCAGCACTTCTATTTCTTCGCGCCTGTTGTTCAATAATGCTTCGTACTCCTCTACCAGCTTAGGTAAGATGGCGCCATATTTTCTAAATAGCTGATCTATCTGTATTTTAATCAGCTTACTATCCATTTCCTTTAAAAAAAAGGCCAGTTGAGTTTCAGCAAACTTTAATTGTATAGCCGCATCTTCGCTTTTGCGTGATAGGTATTCTTTCATCACCCAGAAAATAACCAGCCAGCCCTGCTCAGTATAGTTGTTATTCTCGAACAGTAAAAAAATATAGGAACAGAACCTGCTGTCCACATCAAAAAGGCTTTCAGCCAACTCAATCTGTTCGGCCCCATAGCGTTCAATTTCACGTTCATATGTATCCAGCTGGATATTGCTGATCTGCTGATGCAGGATGAAGGGATCAAGTACTTTTTTAACCAGAAAATAAGTCTGCTGAAAATCATCCGCACTATGCAGCAATATCCGTAAACGTATATGGTGGCCAAATTCGTAATAACGGATGAAAAACCATTTTTTATAATCAATTATACCTTTGTTTTTATCGAGAAGCTTATATAGGGCAATCAAAACCTGCTGAGCAGTATTTTCGTTTAAGAATATCTTAACATAAAGCCATTCGCTCCCCGGAAAATAATGTCGGGTTATTGTACTTTGGTTTAACGGGTAGCTGGCCTTTTTTGCCTCCATGATGGCGAAAAGGGGTGCAACAAACTGGTGTGCATAGCGTTGGCCTGACTCGTTCTGCAATACAGGTTCCATCTGGCTGTGCAAACACTCTTTAAGCACCAGATGATCAACAGTTTTTGCAGCTTCCTTCAGCAAAACATCAACTGATAATGCATTTTCTACATCAATTAATAATTCATTGTCGCCATTTACCACAAAAAATTTGTCCGGTATCTTCCATTCCAACCTGAACTGTTTAAAAGCTTCCGATCGGCTGCTTTCGTTATTTGTTTTTTTGGTAATGGCTTTAAGATCAGCTGCAGAAAATTTCCAGGTAGCCCGGTGCAAAATGACACCGAAAGAAGTTTCTATGCGTGGAAAAAAAACAAAATCTCCGGCCAAACGCCCCCAATTAAAACTCAGGCCATTTGGACCATTTTGGTGCTGAATATCACATAAAAAAGTATATATGGGATGTTGTGAGCGGTTATAGTTATAAGCACTGCTCAACTTTGGGATAATTTCCTTTTTTTCCTTTTTAGAGAAGAGTTTAAAGAGGCCGTTCTGCAGTTTTACCTCAATTTCGTCAAGGTTGATTACCTGCTTTCCTCCTGCCTGGTTAATATAGGCTAACTCGTGTGACCAAAATTGTGGATGCGACATTACATTAGCAGAACGTTCTTCAGGCAGGTGAATAATTTCTGCATAAATGGCATCAGGATTAGTAAGGCTTTCTTTCGCAGCCATGGCTGCAGCCAATTGTTTAATGTCATCATCGGCGTCAGCAAACCTTGCCAAAAGGCCCAGGCTGCCAGTACCCGCAACCATTTCAAGAAAAAGTTGCTCCTGATCAAAAAGCTGGAAAACAGCTGCCAAATTTTGCGGCAGATTGGTTAAAGGCTTCTCAGGCACAAAATCTTCCGGCAGGATAAAGGTATAATCGCCACCTACATTGGCCGAGGTTAGCACCTTGAGCAGTTTTAAATTATTTTCGGTATAGGGCATCTGCTCTACCGGCCTGATTAAACCAGCATTTAAACCTTCGGTAAATAAGGTTTCCTTATTGTGCCATTGGCCATATTCCAGTCCGCTGTCTGGATCGAAGGCTTCCAGCAACGATACACTACGGCCCTGGTACCGCTGCAGAAACTGTGTCTGAAATTGTTTGAGCCTTTTCTGTGGGGCAAAATCAGTTAAATTATGAAGAAGTTTTATCCCTCGTAAAAGTTTACCTTGTAAGCTGTTCTGAACAGTAGCCTTCTGTAAATAATTTACTTTAGTTACATGGATACAGTTGGCCGGGGTATAACCCAATAGCTTTTTAAGACTAATCTCAATCTCCTGATAATCCTTAATCATAGTTTCGCTTACACCATATCGATCAGCCGTTCTTTCCAATATGGTTGTTATTAAATGTAATTCAGGCTGTAGGGCTTTTGGCCAGGGCTGTGGCAGATAATCCGGGAAACGCAATCCGATACTTGGCTTGCCGGTATAGGTCAAAAATTGAATCTGGATAAGCTGGTTGATAAAAGCCATGGATTCATCGGGATCAAAATCGCCAAGTAATGCGCTCATCTCCTTACAGGTATAAGCATTTCCCTGCATACGGTTAACCAAACGGGCAATAACCTCATTATAGGCCAGGCCAACAATTTCATACAAACGTTCTCCGTCAACCAACTGACATACAATAAATTTATATTGTTTGCCCTGTAGGTAAATTGTGTTATTCAGCCCATAAGCGGCTGCCGGATCATGTATTTCGCCAAGTTCTGCCAACTGTTCGTTAACAGCGGCATCCAGGGTTATACTTCTTTTAAAGCCTTCAATTAACACCATTTGCAGTGATGTACCCCATTGCAATGCCGAGCAACCGGCAAACAAGCCGAAAGGAGTAGCACGGTTGCTCATACGCGCAAGATATTTATAAAAACTTCTGATCAGGTTTTCTTTCTTTAAGCCGTCGATTTTTTCAGCAGCACTGAAAAGGTTATCCAGGTCGTTATAAAGGGATTTACTGGCCAGATAGATGCTCTCCCGTATAAAAGGATTTTTCCACATTTGTATAAGAGCTTCTGGCTGTAAACTGGTAGCTATTGGCAAAGCGGCCGACCTCACTATTAAATGTTGGTAGAAAGCGTATTTCACAAAAGTATCTCAATACAGATATAAAAAATAGGATTGTTTGGATGGTTGTTGTACTAACAATCACACCCTAATATAGTAAAAAACATGTACAAAAACCTTCCCAATATTCCTTTAAATGCTGCGTATAAAAACGATTGCCATTTGGATTTCACTGGGTTAACTGGATAATGCATTACACTTCGACTATGCTAGGGATTAACTGTTATGATACGCCCATCGCTTAACTTATCCTCTTTAGATCCTTCGGCTCCGCTTAGGATAATAGTTGTACGGGCAATATGACTTCCGACTATTCATTGATTAATGATACCGAATGCCTACGGCCCAACGACTTGACCTAAAACTTCTCCATCTAGAAAAAATTGAATAGCTTAGCTAACGATATCATTACCGTATTCTCAAATTCTAAAATAGTGCTACAGGCATGAAAAAACACCTCAAATATATTGATGGAAGCTCTGACAAATTCTGGCAGATCGAAGTAATCAATAATAGCTATACCGTTACTTATGGCCGAAATGGAACAAGCGGTACCTCACAGCTTAAAAGTTTTGATGATGATGTTCAATGCCTGAAAGCGGCAGAGAAACTACTTAATGAAAAGATAAAAAAAGGTTACTCTGAAACGGGAGAGGTAGTGATTAGCCAGGGCATATCATCAGGAAAGAACACTAAGGATAAAAATATTGAAACGCTTTTAAATACTTACGATGCCATTTTAAGGGAGAAAAATCTGGCGGCACTTTTACCTTTTCTACAGGAAAATGCGAAGGGCAATATTGAAATCCTTAAAAAGCACATCAGAGCCAAAAAGCGTTATTGGATGTCATTTATTGATCTCACCAATGAACCTCAGTTTAAAACAAACAATTATAGTTGGGGTACCAGGGGCGATGAAAAATTAAATGAGATCATTACCCTTACCGCCATCGGCATCTTGAGCAAAACAGATATGATGGCTTGGGATGAAGCCTTCGACATATTGAGTCAGGCAGAAAAAAGAAAAAGTATTTTAAGCATACTACAGTGGGCACGGCCCGATTGGGTGACTGATTATTTATTAGACAAAATAAAAAAGAATGAGTGGCGGAGCTTTAGTTATCAAACCTTGCGCTTTCTCGAAAGCCATAGCTTAATAGCTGTACATGCTGAGCTTTATGCTTTATGTCTGGCCAACTTTAACGAATGGACAACCAAGGTGAAATCAAGGGATTTTATTGGGTACATTTTAAATGATAAACTGGCCTATACACGTGATGTGCCCGATTTATACAACTATGAAACCCGCTTACATAATATCCATTTCAGAGATAATGATACCCAGTCTTATAAACAGTTTTCTCTTTGGGAAATTATCTATAATACCCTGTTAACGGAGGGGAAATTAAACCGGCAGCAGTTTATAGAACAAGCGATTTTAATCCAGACAAAGGAATGGAACAATAACCTTAAATCTTTTTACCGGAAAAGATTAAATGATTTAAGCCCGATTCCTGCAGAACTTCTTGTTAATCAGGAATATATTTTTGCATGTCTACAATATGCATACGCGCCTATTGTTAACGGGGCTATGGAACTCATCAAACAGATTTACGCTGAGAAAAAGTTTAATGTAAATTCTTTTCTTGATTGGCTGGAGCCGGCAATGATGAGCAACGATAATAAAACAGCGATTAAGAGTGTTTTACCTATTTTAGAAAAACTTAATAAATCATATCCTAAATTAAACAAAAAAATTACGGCGCTTATTGCAGATGTGTATGTTGTGCCGGACCTTAACCTACAGGAAAGGGCAAACAAACTGCTGTTAAAAATTGCATCTCCAAAAGACGAAGCGCTGCGTAGCAAAATATCTGGCTACACTGCACTCATGCTCGGTAATGTTCGCATCGGATTAGGCAGCTTCTTAGATGCAGAAGATCTATTAACTGCAGATGATAATATAGAAACTTATGATTTTGAACCTAAACAGGAGTCAGTACTAGATGAGCCTATTGTATTACCACAAGATTGGAATGATATTGTTTATCAGTTTGGAAAATTTATTGCTTCAGAAGAAATAGCCGATGGCGAAATACTTTTGAATACCTATATCACTCAAAAACATTTATTTCCTAATGATTATGCCAAACAACTGGCTCCCTATGGACAGCAGCTTGAAAAAAAATATTTTGAGGCTGTCCATAAAAATTATATCAGCATATTTTTGCGTGAAAAAATAAAAGATATTGATTATATTTTTACCATAGCAAAAAGTACCTATCACAAAATAAACACGCTTTTGCTCATCAGGCCTTATTTAGATCTTGTGCAAAAACGAATGGCTAGCAACATTCCTTTGCCTATGTTATCTTTTCCCAGCCATTATCCCTATTGGATAGCGCCGAAAGTCTTGTTAGAGAGATTAATTACCTATCAGCAAAATGGCGAAGAAATCAATCAGCTCGATCTGATTATTGCAATTGGCCGGATGCCAAGAGAACAGGTAGAAGAGGCGATACCTTTGTTAGAACTGCTTAAAGGACCACTTAAACCGCTAATGGCTTTTTGCCTAGGCACCACGAAAGACATTATTTTTAAAAGCGACAGTATTTTAAATAAACTGCTTACTAAAATTAGTGCTGGCACAGATAACAGATTAAATGAGGCATGGGCAATGGCCGCGCGTACTTTTTATCCTGATGAAACCTTTATGGAATTTAAGCATACCTACCTTAAAGATTACCCCATGGCTGTATCACCCTTTAAACCGGAAATCAGGATCAAAGAACACTGGAACGAATACATAAACTACCAGACAAAGGAAAAAGAGCGATCGCCATCCTGGTATGCAATAGAATATGATTCGCCTGCCTACATCGCTCAAAACCAGTGCTTCCTTTTCAGCTTGGATATTTACGGCAGAAAAAACAGCTGGGAGTACATGATAGGTAGTGAAGGAAATATCTATTATTGGAACAGCCTGATGCCGCAGAACAATGATGCTTTAAGTTGGTTTATTTTAAGGTCGGCATGCGAACTTGCCAGCGGTGGCCTACAGGAGTTAAAGGGTTTTCTCCATGTAATTAATGCAAAGGGCTTCCGTTTTTCTGATATTTCTATGCTTGTTTTTGCCTGCATATTTTTTATGGATAAAAAAGAGATCAGGCTAATGGCTGCCGAAGTATTGATCAATCTCATCGAAAAAAGGAATATTGACATCAATCTTTTTGCACTTAAACTGGCCTACCTGGCTTCTAATAAATATGGCGCATTTTTACGTTTGGTAGAAAGTATCAGTGCACTGAAAAATGTTTCTGCTTTGCATAACGATGCATTTTTTCAATTGCTCGAAAACATTTTTAAATACCTGGATTTAACTGAAAAACTTCCGGTCAATTTTAAGAAAATGGTTGAGCATTATGCTGATATGCTTCATAAAACCAAACAAGAGCCGTCGGCCGAAACCATTAATTTTTTCGAAAGATGGAAAGATAACACTTCTCTCAAAGGCTTAATCAAACAAATCATCAAAGCTTAACATGACTGATCTGCAATACAACTATAACGGGGTTTCTTCTTTTACCAAAACCAAAGGGATAAATCATTTAGTTTTGGCCCACCAAACCGAAATCGAATCTGTAAACAGCATTCCTTGCTTTTTTTGGGGCAATTTAACTGATCCTTATATTACAGCAAAGTGCTGGAGTACCATCGCTAAAGTAGTCAGATCAAGCTTTGGTCCAATCCCACCAAGCTTACGCGACCCCATTGTTACCGCGGGCACCGAACGCATCAGGTTTGAAGGTTTTTCCTCATGTAATGGGGTATATGTCAGGTTGGAAATGAAACCGGAATCTATAGATGGTGAATTTATAGCAAACGGCACAACCAATGTCGATTTTAACGACCCGATGCTAAATGCCCTGAACAGTATACAAAAAAATGAAAAAGTAACATTGGCCGTTGGACAGCAGGAAATGCAGGTGGTTACGGCAAAAAGTAAAGTGGTAGAAAAAAAGGTAACGCTGCCAACCCGCTGGATTAAAGGCCTAACCAGTATACAGCTTTACCTTGCGGACATGGATCTGAAATTTGAGCTAAATAAGATACAAACCATACAGCTTTTTCAAAATATGCCGAAAGGTACTGTTAAAGGTGATTTCTTTATTTCGAAAAGGGCGGGCAAATTTATGTTTTCAACACTGGCAACTGCTGATGCCGTGCGTATAGGTGGCTTACACCGCCTGCGTTTATTAGATGGTGTTTTAGCCATTGCAGATCAGGTTTATATTTACGAATCGGCCGATAAGCAAACAGTGGCTTTTGTATATGAGTTTGGTAAAATGCAATTACTCATGGCTTTCTCACCCGATGCCTACCGTGGATTTTCAGGTGAGGGCAAGGTGCTCGAACAGATGACGGAAAACCTGCCAGCTGAATGGATATATGGCCTGAACAGTTTACTCAAAGCAAACGAAAATTTCGACCCGACCTTACTCTCCATAGAAAATGATATCGATTTTGGCACAATGGACCAGCTTACATCAAGTTTATCATCTATTGGTTTGCTCGGTTACGACGTTGTAAGAAGAAGTCATTTTTATCGACAACTTCCTTTTAAAACGGAAAGGATTTTGAGTTTGAACCCCCGGCTTAAAAATGCCAAAAAACTAATTGCTGAACAGCAGGTGCATATTCTCAAAAAGGAAAAAGATGATATTGAAGCCGAGGTTAAGGGAACAACTGTATTGCACAAAGTGGTTATTAATCAACTGGGTCATCGCTGTACCTGCGAGTGGTTTACTGCTTATCAGGGAAAAAGAGGTATCTGTAAGCACATTTTGGCGGTGAAAATGGTTGCAGGATAGATATCTGTTCAGCATATCTAACTGTACTTACGCTTCCAGATGGCTATTTACGGTATCCACTTCTGCTCCGGTCCTCAGGCTTTCGGGCTTCTCCCATATTTTTACCACAGCGAAAACAGGAAAAAGCAGAGAGTACATAGATATAGATCCGGAGTAGCGCTTCTCAATCTTAACTCCTCATTAGTGAATCACATGGTCTTTTCATCGAAATTTGGCCACGCCGGGGTACGGAGAACACCAGACTAGTTGATCATATTCATACTCTTAAACCCTTAATGGTAAAACATCTTTTGCAAGCCAACTCCATAATTCCGATTCTGAACTGGTCAATCGGCCAGGCACTTATGATCTTATATTTAGAATAGGCAAAAACCCAAAAACGGCTCAATCTTTGCTCCTACCGAAGCTTAAATTTAGTAAGGAAACCATTTAGATCATGAACAAATTACCAGCACTATCCCTAAAGCCATTGGCCGCAATTTTAATCCTGTTTAGCCTTTTCTGCACGGCCTGCTCCGAAACCCCTGAACGTTTCTTCGACATCGCCATCCTTAACACCAATATGATCAACGATTTTGCCAGTGCTGATCTGGCCCGGCATATTGAAGATGAAACGAAAGAATATCCCGATATCCCATCCAGTAAAAAGAAAGGCGACGAAGCAGCAATTAGCATCAATAACAAAATATTATACCTCGAACAATCGCTCGAAAAAGTGAAAAAACTTTCAGCCTCCGGAGAAGAAGAAAAACAAATTAAAGCCCTCTCCCAGCAGTTATACGAGCTGGTTATCCCTGTTTATAAAAATGAATACCTGGCTTACGCCAAACTCTGCGACAGTAAAGGCAGTCGGCCAGCCAAAGATGAAATGATTAAAAATATCGCTGAAAAATATGGGGCACGTTTTGAGCAAAACTTTAATGCCCTAATGGAAAAAGGTAAAACCTATGCCCGGGAACACAATATCCAGGTAAATTGGGGAAAATAAAACTCATATATGGTTTAATTCAGGTTTGAATATTTGAATTAAACCATTATCAACTTCCAAAACCTCCCGGCCAACATCTGCTAAGGCTACGCACCAGTAGCCTGCAACTCATTGCCGAGAAGCGCTGTTGTTTCTTCTTCCTCAGTATCTGATTCTTTCACAGCAGGTTTCACTTTTTTCTCCAGCTTACTCGCCCCATAACCACAAAGACCTATAAAAAAAGCAGCACATATAAACCATACCAGCCGGGTAAGTATATACCTGTAATTAGACGTGTACCTGGTTAAAATCGTACTGGTAAGTGGTTTTAAAACCCGTTGTAAATCCTGAGGATAAGCACCGCTGGAGGTAAAAAACTCATGATCCTTTCCATGGCCTTTATACCACACTTTACCAATTGAATAACTGGTCAAGGTATCGGGTAAAGTGATTTTCTGTTGCTGCCTTAGCGTGTTCTCATTTAAAGGAATTATTGGCGCACCAACATTTTGTTTCTCATCCTTAACCGGCTCATAGTGATCCTCATCCCAATACATAAATTTTTCATCTGAGTGGGCCTTCCGAACTGTTATAGCACGACGTTCCCAAGCCACAAAAGAAGTGGTACCGATAAAGAGTAGGATAATCGAGACAATCGCAATGTGGCGAATTGAGAAGCGAGGTATATAAAGTGGCCCTAAATGGTCTTCCTCTAAATATTCTTCTAATTCATCACTACTTTGATCTTCTTCGTTTTTTGGCTCATCTTCATTTGAATCTTCCAACTGAATCTCTTTTTCATCACACTTAAACTCTCCCCCATCAATTGTATCATCATTCTTATCTTCTTCCTCCAAGCTTTCTTCTATGTGCGTTTTAGCTGCTTCCTCAAAAATAAGTTTTAGTTTTTCTTCACTAAGTTCTCTCCACTCATTGTAGGGTGGAAAATCTATTAACCACGCAAGAAGCTTAACAAGCCTATCATCTCTAATATCTCTTCCTTCTATTGTTAAAAAACTTACTAAGGCTCTAAATCTATCTAAATCAAATCTCTCGATGCTTCTCATTTGATCTTCATATTCATTTGTTGGATCAAACACAGACCGAATAAAATCTCGGTCCACTTTCGAGTTTTTTCTCAAAAAAACTTTGGCACATTCAGCTCTTAACCTATCCCGACGTGGTGCTTCTAAATTAAGAGAAAGGCGATGATTTTCTTTCTTAATTCTGTAGAAATCAAGTATTGCTTTTTTATAATCTTCAAACATTTCTTTAAAAAATTTAGCGTAAAAATAGGGGCGGAATTTCCGGAATTTTTACGGTTTTCCGGAATTACAGTGGAAACAAAGGAAACATCGGAATATACTGATAACTAATCTTTTGACTCACCCCATATTTGTATCGTTGATCAGCACAGGTGGCGATTCATTATCAAAGCTAAATAAAAAACTGATTAATAAAAACGAGTAGAAATCGCGGTTGTGAATAGCCGGTTTGGGAAGCAGTTATTGGCTCCCGCGACAGACACTCAACACTTCCCAAAAATTTCAGAAGGCCTTCTGATACACCCGTAGCAACCCCCGCGATAGGATTCGCGGGGACCTACAGACTTTATCAACCTTTTAATTTTTGACAAGATGTTTTTACCTCTTTTTATTGCCATATTACTTGGCCTGGCAACGCCTACAAATACAAATAACAATTGTGACCACAATGGTGGTACGGTAGTAAATGCTAATAATACCGACCCTAATAACCCTGGTGATCCGGGGACGGATCCTGGAAATGGTGATCCAGGTGATGACACTGGTGGTGAGGGAAGTCACACCCCACCCAAAAACCCTTAGTTTCAAGCAAATGGCGGTTTTAAACCGCCATTTGCTTATATTTGAAGTAAATTTCAAATTTCGTGAAGAATTATCTAATAATCATTCTCTCAATTTTCATATCAACCTGTAATAAGGAAAGAAAAAACGAACACAGCAATAGGCAAGATGTTTATTTCTTAAAGGCTGAATCGCTTTATAATAAAAATAGTGATTCTGCTTTTTACTATTTCTATCGATTTACTACACTAAATAGGGATAGTTTACTTACTGGGCAGGCATTTTCTTACATGGCCCTTATACAATCAAATGCTGGAGACAACTACGGAGCTCAGGAGAGCTTAATACATTCACTTAAATATTTAAATAAAAATATAAAGGACCATTGGCTATCCATTGCAACTAATTACAATGAGCTTGGATTAACAAGTATGAATCTTAAAGATTATAAAACCGCTTTAGGCTATTTTAATAATGCCTTACCTTTTTATACTAACCTAAATTACCTATGTAGCGCTCTTAATAACAAGGCTTGGGCTTATAGAGAATTAGGGCAATATAATAAAGCAATTAAAATTTATAAATACATTCTAAACCAAAAAGTAGATACTACAGAATATGCCAGATTTCTTTCTAATTTTGAAAAAACAAAATGGCTACAAAATTCAAATTATAATGCTGGTCCTCAATTTCTAAAAGCACTACAGATTCGTAGCATTGAAAACGATCACTGGGGTCAAAATGCCAGTTATGCCCATCTTGCAGATTTTTATGAGAAGAAGATGCCAGACTCGGCACTAATATACGCTCAAAAAATGTATTTAACTGCAACGAAACTTAATAGTCCTGATGATCAACTTGAAGCCCTACAAAAACTTATAAAACTAAGTCCTGCTAAAGAGACCAAATATTTTTTCAGCGTTTATGAAAAATTAAATGACAGTCTGCAAACCGCGCGTAGCGCTGCCAAAAACCAATTTGCCCTGATCCGCTACGAAACCGAAAAAAGCAAAGCCGACAACCTTGTTTTGCAAAAAGACAATGATGGTAAACGATATCAAATCATCATTCTGGCATTCGGTATTGTTTTAATATCTGTTACCGGCACCGTTCTTTATAAAAAAAGAAAACAAAGGATAGAGCTCCAGGCTCAAAACACCATCCGCGAAAATAAACTCAAAACCTCCCAAAAAGTGCATGATGTTGTGGCCAACGGACTGTATAAGATCATGAGCAAATTGGATAACCAGGAAACCCTAAAAAATAATCCGGTTATCAACGAGATAGAAGAACTTTACGAACAATCGCGCGACCTCTCCTACGAGAAACCAAGACCTAAAAATCATCATTTTCACGAAAAAATATTCGATCTTTTAAAATCCTTCGCTTCCGAAAATACCAGGGTAATACTGGTGGGCAATTCCATTCAACTGTGGGAAAAAGTTTCAGAACAGGCCAAAGAAGAAATACAACATATCCTCCAGGAACTGATGGTGAATATGAGCAAACATAGTCAGGCCAGTGATGTGGTGATCAGGTTTGAGCAGGCACAACAAAAAATAAACATTTCTTATACGGATAATGGTATAGGCATTAGGGGTGGGGTGCAACCCAACAACGGACTTACCAATACGGGAACCCGTATTGAAGCAATTGGCGGTACCATTACCTTTGATACCAAAGTTGAAAAGGGGCTTAAAATCCAAATCTCTTTTCCGGTTTCCTAATTGTATTAAATATGTTTAAAAGAATACTCATTGCCGAAGATCAAGAAACACAGAATATTTCGCTGCAAAAAACATTGGCCGAACTGGGCGCAGCAAAACCCGAATATGTTTATTATTGTGATGATGCCCTCACCTGGATAAAAAATGCGGTTAAAACAGAACAGCCCTATGATCTGCTGATTACCGATCTTTACTTTGAAGAAGACCACAATCGTCAAAAAATTACAGGAGGCACCGAACTCATCAAAGCGGCGAAAGAAGTACAGCCTGATTTAAAAATACTGGTCTTTTCAGGCGAAAGTAAAACGGCGGTTATCGACATGTTATTCAAGGAAATGAATATTGACGGCTATGTGCGCAAAGCCCGCCATGATGGTCAATACCTCAAGCTGGCCATTAATGCCATCCATAACCATAAGAAATACCTTTCACCTGATTTAAAACTCGCACGAAAAGAAAATAATTCTCACGATTTTACAGATTTAGATATTGCCATTATTTCCCAACTCGTGGAAGGAACACCTCAAAAAAATATTCCTTATTACCTGCAGGAGAACAACATTAAACCATCTGGACTGAGCAGCATTGAAAAACGTCTTAACTTAATGAAAGAGGTATTGGGTTTCTCTAAAAACGAACAGCTGATCGCTTATTGTAAAGACGTAGGTATTATTTAGGATTTTGCCGGGCGGTAAGCGTTGGCGGTCAATTGATCAAAAAGCGCTGAGTCCATAGTCCCGGGCCAGCTATAGCGTAGCGGATTCGAATAGCCGCTTAATACTCAAGAGGACTAAAACTCCCGATATCGTCACCCTGAACTCGTTTCAGGGTCTTTCATGACGATCCTTAGCCGAAAATCTGTGACTAAGAAGAATACGATCACCATCAATTCACCGCTTTCAACAAACTAACCTGTTAAACCAATCGAAACCTGTAACAAACTCTGCTACGGTTTCCCGTAAGAATAATATCTTCAGTCGCTTTACTTTTGATCAACAAACCAAAAGCCAAGCTTAAATGGATCTTAAATTAAAGTTAGAACAACTCCACCAGCGGGTGGTAGGATTAAAAGATCAGATTAATACCGAAGAGGCTACGAAAAATGCATTTGTGATGCCATTTATTCAAATCCTGGGTTACGATATTTTTAATCCGACAGAAGTTATACCCGAACACATCTGCGATATCGGCACCAAGAAAGGCGAAAAAGTAGATTACGTCATCCGAAAAAACGATGAACCTATCCTCATTTTCGAATGCAAACATTGGAAAGAAAATGCCGATGCACACAACTCCCGGTTGCACCGCTACTACCATGTTTCTAAAGCACGCTTTGGCGTGTTAACCAACGGAACAATTTATAATTTTTACGCCGATCTGGAAAAGCCGAATATCATGGATGAAAAACCATTCTTAACCATCGATATTGAAGACCTGAAAGATAATGCCATTAAAATCCTGGAAAGTTTCACCAAAAACGAATACAATTTAGAGAACATCCTTGATTCGGCCGAAGGTTTAAAATACATCAAAGCCATTAGAAAGGAGTTTGAAAAGGAAATAGACAGCCCTTCTGATGAAATGGTAAAACTATTGGTGAACCGGTTTTTTAACAAACCATTAACTGCCAACCGGATGATTGCCTTTAAAGAATATACTAAAAAAGCCCTTACCATTTCCATTAATGAATCCATCAGCGACCGTTTAAAATCGGCACTAAACATTAATGAGAAAATCGAGAAAAAGGAGGAAGACAAGGCAATTCCTGTTATCGAAGATCCTGATACTTCCAAAATTGTAACTACCGAAGAAGAACTGGAAGCTTTCCAGATTGTGAAAGCGATTTTACGCGAAAAAATTCCTGCAGCACGCATTGCAGCGCGTGATACTCAATCCTATTTTGGGGTATTGTTGGATGATAATAACCGCAAACCGATCTGCAGGTTCCACTTTGATACGGCCAATAAATACCTCGAAACTTTCCAGAACGGCAAGGATGCCGGCGACAAAAAACAGTTGTTTAATCTCGACGAACTTTACGATTACCGGGCTCAATTGCATCAAACTTTAGAAAATTATTAATTAGCTATCTCTCTCACAAAATGCTGGGGTTGCTCCATGGCCTGTGTTGGGAGCAGGCGGGGCAGCCTCTCATTTTAATTATGCAAACGCTCAGCTTGATTTTTCATCCCGGGGGATAACCATTTCATAAAATCAATGTAAATAACACGATTTTAAAAAGTGCATAATGCCTTGATATCGCCATCCCGACCGCAGCAGAGATCTTTTAATTTTGATTTTAAAAACCTAATCTTCACGCCAGTAGGGGCAGCACTTTGCATTGTTCCGGCTGAGGGTGACCATTCCATTGCAGTTTATCAATGCTATCGAACTGTTATTCAATTATTTATACATAAAGCAATAGTTTTTCTTGTTACGGTTTCCCGTAAGGCGGGCTGTATCCGGTTAAGTAGTTTTGAAATGTTGAAAGAATGAAACTAACAATAAAGTTCCCTCACAGCAAAAACCGTCTTAAACAATACTAAACTTATAAATTATGATTAACGATTTAAAAAAGTTCTTAAATGAAGAGCAGGATCCAAAAGCAGTAGAAAAGATATTAGATCGGATTAATAGCCTCCTTACTACGAATGAACAGGTTGAATATATTGCTGTACAAAGAAAACCTGCTATAAATTTTTCTCCTGATTGTATAGCCTTAACAAATAAACGAATAATCTTTTGTAAACCTAAAAACTTCGGTTTGTCGATGGATTTTCAAGATTATAACTGGAAGGATGTTGTCGATTGTCACATTAAGGAAGGAATATTAGGCGCAACATTTACAATGACGACAGTAAGGAATTTCAATAATATGATGGATTATCTTCCAAAAAATCAAGCAAGAAAACTCTACCAGTATGCTCAAGAGAAAGAGGAAGAAATGCGGGAATACAGGAGGCAAAAGGAATTGGAGGATAAAAGAGCAGCGGCAGGGGGCGGAATTGTTGTAAATAATACTCCTAATATACCAAATGAAAATATTGTCCAAGCCGAAGACCCTTTTACAGTTATACAAAAATTAAAAGCTTTATTAGAAAATGGAATTCTTTCTCAGGAAGAATTTGATAGCAAGAAAAATGAAATTCTGTCGCGTGTCTAATGAAAGCTAAAAAAATTATATTCATTGCCTGCTCAATCTGCTGCTTCGTGGCAATATTAAAGTTGCCCATTGAATATTATACCTTTTTAAGAACAATGGTTTCATTGGGTGCCGTACTGCTCATTTACCACTGGATCAAGCAAAAAAATTATGCTTTGGCAATTGTCTTTGCGCTGATACTCTTTCTTTTTAATCCCGTTGCTCCCTTTTACCTGCATCGAAAAAGCATTTGGATCCCATTGGATATCATCACAGGATTATTGTTTTTAATTATTGCCTTTTATAAGAAAAGTGAACCTGCAAAACCAGAAGAAAAACCAACTGAAATTTTACCTGCTCAAAAAACATACTCCAGAGACCGTATCGTTTCGGAAAAGAGAAATACCATAATCACATCATAAATCAAACTAAACATTACTGTTATGATTGCTCAAATAGAAGAATTGTTTCGTTCAAAAACGGATAGTCAGCCTCAAAATAACCAGATTCAAAATTCAAGTATTGATGATGGGGATGATGTAAGAAAAAGAACTTACCACGAGGCCGGTTTCAGAGATGGATCGAGAAATAGTGGTAGCCCACTTGCCCTATCCATTTGCTTAAATGCCATTTATGCCAGGTTTCAAAATGAAGAAAAAGAGCTGATAGAAAAGCAACAGCTGGCTAAAGAGCCTTATATTAACGAGCAGAAAACTAAAGAAACTGAAATAAAGACGCTGGCCATCAGCAAAGAAAATAAAGAACAACAAATCAACAAGTTAGAATCCGATATCAGAACAGTAAAGGATAATATCGAAGAGCTAAAATTCGAAATCAACGACCTGCCCCGGAATCCGGAAAAATATCATATTAGTGCTTCAAAAGGTGCGTCAAGTAAATTCTGGATTGGGTTGATCATCCTGATGCCTTTAAGCCTGTATTTATTTACTTTTTATATCTCCACTTCTTATTCTGCTTTTTTTAAACCCTTTGATGCCAATAGTACCATCATCATGAATGTGCTTGATTCGAAAGCTTTTGAAAAGGCCTGGCATGATGGCTCCCTCGAAGGTGCTTTTGTAACTTTTATTCCTTTTGTGTTTTTGGGGCTTGGATATTTGATCCATATGTTTGGAGAGATTAAAAGTATAGGTAATTACATTAAGATAACAGCGCTTTTACTCACAACCTTTGTTTTCGATGCCATTTTAGCTTATCAGATTGAGGAAAAGATTTATGAGCTAACCAAAACTTTTAATACGCCAGATTTTAATCTCCCTATTGCCTTTGGGAGAATCCAGTTCTGGGGAATCATCTTTGCCGGTTTCGTTGTGTACCTTATTTGGGGGGTGGTGTTCGATTTTATCATGAAAGAACATCGCGAGAAAGACAAAATCAAACATGAGCAGCTCCGCAGAAAAAAAGACATACAGATCCATCAGGATAGGATAAGCGATATTGAAATTCAAAAAGCAAAATTGACAGAAGAACTCAATAAATTCAAGACAGATTCAATTGCAGCTCAGGAACGTGTTAAAGCACTTCAAAATATTATTGATGCGGTAATTATTCCCACTAAGGAGTATGTGCTTTATGCTTCAGAATACATGAAAGGTTGGATTACGTTTGTTAGTGAAAAACTCCATATTTCAATGCATGAAAAAATAGTTCTTCAAACTGAGTGCATTACCTGCTACCAGGAGAACCTCAAAAGCGTAGGAGCTAGCGAAGATTCGCAGAATTCTGTTTACGTCACTAATTTATAAATCCTGCATCATGAAACAAATATTACCAAAGATATTACTATCACTCTTGCTTATCACTTTTTTTGCAAAAGAAGGTAAAGCCCAGCTGGCAAAACAGAATCTCAACATTAGCTTTTTATTGGACCTATCAGACCGGATCGACCCTAAAAAAAATCCGGGTATTTACCAACGTGATCTGCAATATATCAAATCAGTACAAAAAGCATTCACTAACCATGTAAAGGGAAAAAAGATGCGGCTACTAAAAGACCAGATGCAGGTTTTTTTTAACCCTTTACCTAATATTGAAAATATAAATCGGCTCAGTGAAGAATTAAAGGTTGGTTTTTGCCCGCAAAGCAATAAAAATGATTTCCTGAAAATAGATAAACTGTATACCGAAAACCTTACAAAAATTTATCAGAGGGCTATTAAAGACCATAATTATGTTGGCTCCGATATATGGAAGTTTTTTAAAAACAACGTACAGTTATATTGTATCAAACCTGAACATCGGAACATTCTGGTGATACTTACGGACGGTTATATGTACCACAAAGCCAGCATAATGCAGGTAGAAGGAAAAAGTTCTTACATCACGTCGCAATCTCTAGCTTCGAAAAAGCTTACCTCGGCTGGTTACGCCACCATCATGAGGAAAAACAAGTTTGGTTTTATTACTTTCCCTTATAACTTAAAAGATCTCGAAATCCTGGTACTGGGCATTAATCCATCCCCAGGTAACCCTTATGAGGAAGACGTAATTAAACAATACTGGGGTGATTGGTTTAAGACGATGAAAGTAAAGAAATTTGATTTACTCACGACAGATCTGCCGGCTGCATTGGAACCAGTAATCAATAATTTCATTCAGGGAAAGCTATAGTGATTAACTATCCCTATATTCATAAGCCATTTACAAACAAACAACTAACCTCGACAGCATGAAAACCCTCTCCCTAATCATCTTCTTCTTCGTAAACATTACCTGCAAGGAAAGCACAACGGTGTACATCTGCAACAGCCCAGGTGCTAAAAAATACCACAATAGCTCAAATTGTCGTGGTTTAAGTAATTGTACTTACAAAATTGTAAAAGTGGATCTTGAACAAGCTAAAAAAGACGGCAAAACATTATGCGGCTGGGAAAAGTAGGCATGTTGCTGTTGTTGCTCACGCTTCAATCCTGCTTCATCCAGCCCGCTGGAAATAAAGGCCTCAATTATAGCAATCTGGTTTTTACCGCCAAAGTCATCCGCATTATGGATGGCGATACCATGGAGGTTTTATACCACAACCATCCTGTTAAAATCCGTTTGGCGCATATTGATTGCCCCGAGAAACGTGGCCACCAGCCTTTTGGAACCAAAGCGAAACAGGCCTTATCTGATTTATGCTTCCGGCAAATGGTAACGGTTCAGGGTCAAAAATACGACCGGTATAAAAGATTGATCGCCTTAGTGATCAATAATAAAAAACAGGTAGTCAACCAGGAAATGGTTAAATTGGGTATGGCCTGGCATTTTAAAAAATATTCAAGCGACCCGCTATATGCGCAGCTTGAAATTACCGCAAGGAAGCATAAAGTAGGTTTATGGCAGGATAGCACTGCAATTGCTCCATGGGAATGGAGAGCGATGAAGCATGTTTTGGTGAAGTAACCGCTTGCATGTTTCATGTTTTAAGCCTTATATAATGGAGACTATTAAACGCTAGTGCAGATTTTGCACAATATTGATCTCCTGCTGAATAAAGAAACCGATCTTTACCTCTACCATCTCTTTGGCAGCCCCACCTAATAGCTCACCCCCAGCAGACTACAGGTTACCTTAACATAAGCGAAAACACCTACAAACGTAAGGTAAAAGACGACATTTTAAAACCCTTGAACCTGCCGGGGGGACCGTTTTTACCTGATAAACCTGTTGGCTTCTTATTAAAGGGCCTGATAAAAGAATGCATTTGGTTTGTCCCTTTCTTTACCTGTTGTTCGAGACAGGTTAACCCCATGTTTACCCTTTCGTTACCTATTCTTTACCTTTTCTCTACCTATTCTTTACCTTTTGTTTACCCCGGCGTTACCCTTTAGGTAAACAAAGGGTAATGCCGGAGGTCTTTTTATGCTGGCAATAGGGTGGTGCCCGGCGCCAGCTGTCTGCCAGCATGTGCGCAGATTGCTCATCAATTGAGTTTAAAGGTTCATTTTGGCTCAGGCAGATCTATAATCGTTTAGGTCGGTTAAGTCCGGAATAATGCGTTACGAAAGTCCGTAGTTGTACCTGGGATGGATTTAGCGGTTAAACGAGAAATAATATGCTATAAAACAGCCAAATAGCTGGGCAATGTTACCATCGGCTTAACCACTAAACCCTGCTCCCAACAACGATGGGGTGGTTGGAGCAGGGTTTATTAAATTTTTGTTTTTTAGCTATACTTTCCGCACTGCGGTTTTTAATACCGAGAGGAGGAAAAGGATCAGAAATACGATGATGACAGGCGCAAAAACTTCTAACCAGCCTATGCGACCGAAAATGATTTTGATGATAAAGAGGATGCCGCTAAAAAGCATCCCTAACAGGATTAAGACTTCTTTAAAACCTCTTTTCTTTGTTTTTCTGGTTCTTCTTTTTGCCACAATATTTTTTTAACTGATTAACTTAACGTGCGTTTTTGGGTCTTAATTTCGTCATTGCGAACTGGAGAAAGGGCTTTGCGTTGGCGTGAAGCAATCTTTTTGACAATAAATACATGGTACATTGCTTCGGCTCGCACATATTCAGTTCGCATCCAAGCTATCGGATCATTTATAGCAATGTAATCTCAACACGCCTGTTCTTTTTTCTTCCACTGGCGGTATGGTTTGAGGCAACCGGCTTTTCAATGCCTTTTCCTGTGGTGCTTATCCGGCTTGCATCGATATTTAATGCACTTAAGTGATTTTTGAAGGCATCGGCCCTTGCCTGCGATACCTGCTGGTTTAGGGCTAGCGGACCATCACTGCTGGCATAACCATCAATATGGACGGATGCCGCAGGGTTTTTGATCAAATAAGTCACAATGCGCCTGATCAAAGTTTCATTTACGCTTGCAAAAGATGATGAACCCTGTACAAATGTTACCGGTATAGTATGGTTTAAACCCCTGATCGCTTTGGCTGGTAATTCAGCAGGAGCTGTATTTTGGCGGGTTATACTGATCGAATCTTCTTTTACTGCAGGTGATTTTACCTGGGTAACAGCCGTGGTATCCATACCGCCAGCTTTCTCTTTGGCTGGTGTTTCAGGAGCAAGAACTGAAGCCGTATTTGAAGAAACGTCAGGTATAGATGCTTTTGCTGCAGGATCTGTTTTTCCTGTTGCATAATACCAGATGCCGCCACCAACAACCAGTACGCCGAACAAACCGATCAACCAGCGCTGCGATCTGCCAGCAGGTTTTTCGATCTTTCCCTTTGAAAGATCAAATTTGGATGGCGCTGTTTCAGCACCATCGTTTTTATTTAAATCGAATGCCATAATTTTCTATTTTTAGGTGTACATATCAACCAAAGTTTGCAAACTGCCCGTATGGGCCCTGCCCATCGCTTCAAACTCCCAGCTTTCGCCAACACGGAATAAGCGTCCAAATTCAACGGCATCTTCATTGGTATACTGATCTTTAAGGTCGTAACGCAATATTTCCAAACCATTGCTTTCATCCACAATCCTGATGTAGCAGTCGTTTACTTTTCCAAAATTTAGATCCAATGTTCTCCGGTCTTTCTTATTGTCGTTCGGGTATTTACAGATGGTACAGCAGATAATAATCTGCTCCACCTTAAGGCTAACTTTTGATAAATCGATAAACATATCTTCATCATCGTCGCCGTCACTTCTGCTCCCGTCGGGATCATCAATAGCGCCGATAATGGCACCGTCTTCCGTAAACGGCCTGAAGAGGCCTTTCTCAACTTTATCCTCAATTTTATTACCCATTCGGATCTGCCCGTAAAACGTAAAGTAAGAATCGGAAGGGATCTTGAAATCGCCTCCGATCGAAAATGCCGAAACATCGAGATCGAACTCCGGACCACCCGGTTCTTCGTTAGGGTTCCAGCCCATTCCGATTTTTACAATGGTGAGTCCGGGTGCTGCCTTGGATAGTGCGAACCTGTCGCCCTTATTTAAATTAAAACTGCTCATTTATTGATATAATGCTATTAGTGTATTCAAACCGCCGGAAAAGGCCTGGCCAAGGCCCTCTACATTCCATGCTCCCCCATTTCTGGAAATGGAAGCAATCATGATGGAATCTTCATTTGTAAATTCATCTTTAAGCAGGTACTGGCATAAAACCGACTGATCAGCACGGTTCCTGATATTGATGTAGGAGTTTTGAACGTGGCCAAAATGGTGTCCTCTTTCTTCACTCTGATCAATGGTTACGGCGAAATAAAGGAACTCTACTTTCGGATTTATTCTGGATAAATCGATGTGGATTACCTCATCGTCTCCATCGCCTTCGCCGCCCCTGCTGTCGCCCGGGTAATGGGTAGAGCCATCGGGACTGGTACTGTTATTATAAAAAACAAAGTATTCATCAGCAAGGAGTTTGCCGTTTTCACCCAACATAAATATGGAGAGGTCAAGGTCTACCGGGTGTCCGTTTATGATAGCGGTGTCCCAGCCCAGGCCTGCAATAATGTGTTTTAAGCCAGGTTCTTCCCCGATCAGGGAAACAGGTTTTCTTTTTTCTATTTGTATAGCCATTTTGTGAAGTTTTTTAGATTTAATAAGCCTTAATTCTTTTTTGGAGGTAAAGGAGGTGGTTTTACCGGATTGTTTTTAGTGTTTGTTGTTGCCTTTATTTCTGGTAACCTGGGAATGTTTATGGGTTTTGGAATGTCGCTTTGTTTTCTTGGTGGTAATGGCGGTGGCAATTTTGGTGATGGGAGCGGAGGACGAACCAATACCGGAGGCGCAGCAGGTACTTTTGCTTCAACTTTGTAACCGTTACTGGCAACTGCCTGGAAAATAGCCAGCATGGTATCTTTAACATCAACAGGCTGTAAGGCCTCAACATGATGATACTTTTTCAGCAGTTTATCAGAAAAATACGCTGTGCTGATTTCTTCTGATCCCAGCAGGATTGTGACGCCATCTGCCTGCAGATTGTTTGCCTTCAGCAGATCGTCTATTGCGGCAAAAATCATCCCGTCATTGGCGTAATATTGCAGCCTGTCGTTTAGATTTCTTTCTCTTACATTAAACCAATACCGGTTTCCATCAGACAGTTCGGCTTCACCTTTAATAATCGGACTGATGTTTTGAAGTAAAGCCGCACAAAAGGGAAGCAAAAAAGCGATTTCCGCATCTTTATCAACCGACAAGTAGGAATTTTGCACGATAACATATTCCACAATCATATCGGCCAGGATTTTTACCCTCGGGTCGGCCCCCTGACCTACCAGTTTGGCCGATCCGAGAGGTTCTGCCCTGATGTTTTTGTAGAGGTTTAAATAAAGTACATCATCAATACCATTCATCAATAAAATGGCCTTGTGGTTTGGCAAAATCTGCTTTTGGGAGAGTATATTAAAAAGGGTATGGTGATATTCAATACGGCCTAAATTGAAATAACCCGCCTCCTGAAACAGGTTTTCGATCAGCGATCTCTCATTGTCTTCAATATCATCATCAAATAAAAAGCGCAAAGGAAACTGCTGCCTGTACGATTCGATAGAATCTGATTTGTACAATACCGTATTTAAAAAGTGTGATAAGTATTGTTCAACACCGTAATAAAACAGCTGCTTAACCGGTTTTTTATGACCATATATACTGAAATGTTTAGCCGGATCTTTTACAATTTCGAAATAATTACCATAAGCGTAAGGATCGTTTCTGTAAAAGCGCTCCCTTGCTGCGCCACCAAAAATAAAATCGTTGCCATTTACATAAAAGTACAGGGGAACCTCATTCGATTCCCTCATTTTTAATGGGGCATAAGGGTTACTGTCTGATTGATACCAGAAAGTAACCGTCCGCTTCGATATTTTTGCCAATACACAGAATCCCATCGCCATTATTGTTTTTGAATACCCTTAAGCAGGTGTTTTTCAAAGAATTTCATCCCTTCCAGAATGATGATTGGTGCTACATAATCGAAATCTTTCTGATCATCGTGTTTCCGCTTTTGTGCTTTGATAAAATCCGGCTCTCCCTTGATATAGTTCTCAATATTCATATCCTGAAAACCGGCCATAAAATCTGTTGCATTCATTTTTAAACCGAACATCCCGGATGATACCTTGTAAAACAGATCGGCAAAATCCATAAACCTTGGGCAATGTGGTTTGCCTTCCTGTGGTAAACAGATAAAATGATTGCCAATATGCTCCAGCATTTCGGGCGTAATGGAATTGGTTGACTCCAGGTATTTAAATTCGCCATTTGGCGTAACCACGCAGAAATTATCCTCACCCAATATCTCAATGGCCTGTTTGTTGGTGGGCACCAAAATACTGGTGATGTTGGTGGGGATGGCCAAACCTTTTGATACCTCGTATTTAACATCCGCATTATCTGTCCCTCGGTGTGAATTGATATCAATTATCTTTAAAGGGATTGTGGTAATCGGACTAATGGTTTGTTTGGCCACGGTTTCTCCGCCCATTCCCCTGATAAACATCTGCGTATAATAATCATCTGCTGCAGCCGGATTTACCGCGTTAAACCAGTCGAATATCCTTGCGCCTTTCCCTGCAAATGCAATTTTTATTTTCGGTGGAATGGCTTTAACCGCCGGAGGTGCATCTTCTGATTTTACAATTTCATTCCGCAGTTTATAGGCCAGCTGACCAGCGTAAAACATAATCAGGCCGGTTACATAAAGGTTAACGCTCATCATTTCCTTACACTCTGCAGCAATCAGGAGGTAAAAAGTTTCAAAATCAGCAGCTTCTAAACGATCAACCACCTGTTCGAAATAATAAGGCGCGGTATTTTCATTAAATTTGGGTGTGCCGGAATTTAACCCCTGAATCGATATTTTTTTCTTTTCGCAGATCCGGAGCAGTACGTTTTTAAAATTGGGTGAAAATTTGGTGGCCTGCGCCACACGTTCAGCCGCAAAACGGATGGAATTCTGTTTGATCATGGCTTTTCCGCCCTCCATCTGGCATAATGCGGTAATATCTGTTGTACTGCCACCAATATCAAAACAAAGCACCAGCTCTCCGGGATTAATGGAGTAGCCTCCATTCGGGCGTACCAGGTAATTGGCTACGGCACAGGCTTCTGACAACGACTCCTCGTTACCTAATTTTTTAAAATCGAATCTCACCGGACCGGTTTCCGTTTTGATATCTACTGCTGTAAGCGTTTTTTTAGCATCATTCCCCCATCCTGTAACTACCTCTGCTTTGGCCTGTTCACCCCAGGCGCTATTGCCAGTTGAGCCCCATGCCGATGTTGTGGCCGCAGGTGCTGATGCCTGGCTGCCCCATGCAACCGACTGAGCTAAGGGAGCCCCCCAGCTGCTACTGCCTGATGTATCGCCGATATCAGAAAGATCGGAAGGAGGGAAGGTTTTTAATTTAACGTAGCTTTCAATCGGTGATATTTCTTTAAGCGAATCCCATATGCCCCGGTATTCGCTTAATAATTCTTTACCCATTGATGAAGGGTACGACCATTTTAAGGTATGCGGCTCATGCCCTTCAATAAATAACTGCGCATAAACATGCAACAATAGGGTACTTAAATAGGCGGTTTTATAGCTCTTGTCAATCTGCTGGGTAGACCATTTCATATTGTACACCAACTCGGCCCTGCCAATGCGGTTATAACCTAAAATGTAACGGTTGTTTTCTGCATTTTCAATAGGGAGGTTTTTTTCAAAACAGGGGAAACCACCCTTTACGGCCTGGGCCATTAACGAGTTAACCTGGATGTTGCCATCGTTTACTACCCTTCTGGAATCGTGGATAGTTAATACTGATTTAATGGAATTGGTGAGGATTTCGTCGTTCTGAAAAAAGAAAATTTCATCCTCAACAGCTGGGCGTTCGTCGTTATTTTTACTATCGGTAGCCAATAATGATACCCTTTTGTTTGTGAGTTTCAGGTTTTCGCAAACCTCGTTCCGCTGATCGGAAAAGTAAGCAATAGATGAATTTGTACTACCAAAATCGACCCCTAAAAATGCCGGCGACAAGGTCCTTGGCGCGTTTAACATATTTATCGGTAAAGCCTGGGTATTGCCTGACCCATCATAACGGATAATCCCAAAGCCGCAATCAACCCCTGCCTGCGAAAATTTCACACCTTTAAAAGGTTTATTACTTTCGTATATCTCGTACTTATATTTATTGTCGGCCACCGCATTGTTGGCTGCAACGTGTAGCTGCGCTTTGATACTGCCATATTTTTCGGAGATTACCGCTGCCTTTCCATTATTGGCCAGGTATAACGGAATGCCCTTTTCATCCAGCACAATCCTGAAAAAATCGTCATCCATATTTCCGATAAATGGCGTAGCCTGAAACCTGGCATCGTTATGCGGTATTTCGGAATACAGAAAATAGCGGTTCCATTGTTTGGATATAAAATTAGGCCACATTAAAATATCCTTACCGCTGATCGATTCGGAGGTAACCCTATAAATAACCTCTTTAACAATCTCATTTCCGGTTTCGGTATATAACGTTAGCTGAACAATCAGGCGTTCGCCATCTTTATCTGCCGGATCGTAAATGGCAGTAATCCGCGATTTTACGTTCGATGATTCGGAAATACCCACCAAAGCATCGAGTGTAGCACCAAAAACATTTAGTGCCAGCGGCGTTAAGGGCAAGGTAAAATAGGCATAGCTGTTTAGCTGTCCTTTGGTTTCGGCAGCCAATAGCAGTATAGGTTTTGATTTCAGGAAATTCCGGGTTTCCATGCCATCTCTGCCAAAATCGACCTGTGCAATTTCAGTAGTATCCGGAAGCAATAAATCTTTCGGATCAAACAGAATACTACCTTCTTTCGATTCATTGTAAATCATTCCTTCTGAACCGAACAAGGCTGTAGAATAGTTAAAAAGAAGGCTAAAAGGATAATTGAATAAAGAACCGACTTCGGGCGGGGTAGATTTATCGAGTTTAGGGTAACCTTTTGTCTGCTGATAAATGACCATCTCATCCATCCAGGCCTGAATACAGGTTGAAACATTGCCATATTGAGGCCTGATCAGTTCGTCTACACCGGCATAATTCTGCCTGAACCTTTCAATGTTATCTAAAATGTGCCTGGCATAGCCATAAATTGCAGAGAGCTCCTGCGGATTCATTTCCGACTGTAAGGGATCGATAAATTTTCCGTTCTGTACATTGATGAAAGGAAATTTTTCCCTGATCTGGTAGGATACCGAAGTAAAAACAAAACCATCAGGTGAAGTGCCACCGATAACATGGCCTTTAAACGAAATAACATCGATAAAGGGTATCCTGTCGGTATTATTGGCCAATGACTGATCGCACCACAAAGGTTTACGCTCAAATAACATATTGCCAAAAGCACCAGTAGGCTCGTATAAATTTGCAGTTGTACTTAAATGCTCACCATCTGAATAAGATAGATGAATTCTATTCACTTCCAGGTCTTTATAGTTTAAGGCTATACAACTGATCAAACCTTTCCATTCACTGATCAGCGACTTATAAAACAACATTAAACCTGACGCTTCGGCGTCTTTATCCCGGATGTTGTCTATGGCATTTTTGAATAAATTAGCCCGGGCAAAAACAGAAGGTATACCCGATACAATTGTTCCGATATTAACAGCAGAATTACCGTCCTCACCCACAGCGATTTCGGGGATCAGGATGTTTTTCGTAAATACTTCCAGCTGCGGAATTTTATCCCATGCAAATTCGACACCGTTTGGCTCTGTTTTGGGATGAACTTTTATCGCCAGTGCTTTGATTCTTTTATCAGACATGGTGCTTTAGTTTATATCGAAGTTTTGTGAAATGGTAAGTGCATTAAAAATGTGCGCGAGGAATTTCTCTTTGGTGGTATTTACCTTTTGCTCTTCTTTAGGATTCGTGTTGATCAGATTCTCCACGAAAACGTTATATCGATCGCTAAAAAACCGTCCTTTACTCCAATGGTGTTTTTCATCAAGGAAAATGGTACCCACATCCAGTTTTTTTAGTTCGGAAGGGTTATCCGGAAATGCCTTGCTATCAAAAAGGAATCTGCCTGGGGCAACGGAATTCCTCACCTGATAAAGCCAGCCCGGTACAAATCTGGCATCTTTAAAGGTGTAGGCAAAGAATTTAAAATATTCGTTGATGTCTTTGCATTCCGCATCAGTAATCGTACTGTATTGGTTAAGTTTTTGATTCTCGCATTGTTTAATAAAACCTTTTATGCCCGCATCATCAAAAGCGCCGCCGTTTTTTGTTAAGGAAATGTGTGCCAGGGAGAAAAAAGCACCCAGTTTATTTACAAATATTTCACCTGATTTATTTTCGTTTCCGATAAAGTCGTCAAAAGAAAAATTAAACGAATTATCTTTAAATTCTACCGCTTTATAGAGGTACTCTGCTTTTGCGCTGTTAAAACCATCATTACGGGTAAAAAAATCGTAAGCAGCACAGGCACATAACAGTTCTGTAATATGGCATGGGTTTTTCTGCTCACTCCCACCGGTGATGGTTTGATTAGATGTATTGTTGCCATCAATTTTCTTGCTTTCTATCGGCCAGCCGATATGGTAAAGCAGTTTATAACACCTCTGAACGGTAGGATCGCTTTGGTAAAACTGCAATGCTGCCTGGCTGTTTAGCGGAAAAAACGATGAATCGGCAATTACGCTATTGGCTTTGCTGGCTTTCTGTTTATCATCTGGTTTACTAAAAGTGAAATACTCCGTTAATAAAGTAGAACCAAATTTGGCCTTGCCGAAATCGATACTGGCCTTGCCGTTTGAGCGGATTTTCACAAAGTCTTGTAGTGCTTTCGGGATTACGGGGATAGATGAGGCACCAGTACCACCGAATATAGAACCGAAAATAAAAACCCTTGCATTTGCGCCTGCCCCCTCCAGTTTACCCATAAAAGTATCCAGTTCGCGTTCCTGCGATTGTACTGCAGCACCTTTAATGATATTGCGGGCAGCTTCTATAATGCCATGGTACATCAGCATAGAGCCGAGGTGGGTTTGTGCCCGGTAGCCATGGTCTAAAGCAAATTCCTGTACCGAACTATTATCCAAAAACAGGTCAGATATTAATTTATTGGCTTTCTGCTGTTCGGGCGAACCTGTTGTAATTTTACTGATGTTTTTATAGGTTTCTCTTCCCGGACCGGCATAATTGGTGAAAAACCGGTGCAAATTCAGTTTTGCCGAGAAAAAAGTATTTGCATTTGGCGTTCCGCCCACGCTGGTACCGGTTGTTTTGATCCGGTTGTAAAGGCCGATCAATTCTTCAACCCTCCCTTTATTCCCGTTATTCTGGTCGGTATCAAGCGTGAGGATTTCGATTTCCTGATTATCGAACATCCCGATTCCACACAGGTGGGTAAAGGCTTCCAAACAACGCATCCCGGTACCGCCTATGGCGATGACGAATAATTTATCCATTGCTATTTTATTAGGGGTTAAAACCAGTGCCCGATTTTTCCGGTGGCAAATATTTTGCTCATTACAAAACCGATTAAGATGTAAAGCATAAAACCGATAGCGGTACCAATACTCAAGGCTGTTACATAATTATTAACAACCATGATGTTTGCATCAGGCTTAAATGCATAATAGCCCAGCAAAAAACATACTGCCGGATTTAGGATGGCCAGTACCCAGAACCAGGTTTTACGTGCCTGCGGATCTTTAGGGTTACTTCCGCCTTCAAATTTAATGGCGTTTGCAATAATGGCCGATAAAAGAAGAAAGATCAATGCGGTAATGATCGAGATGATGTAAGCTGAAGCTGATTCCATTTTAGAATTTATTTAAATGATTTTAGATTACTGTTTAGTTTTGATGTAGTAAGCGTACACTACCTTATCTACAGGTTTGAGTTCCTGTAAAGTGTTTTTGATCGATTCTGACAAAGCGGTATTGGAAGTATTTTTTGCGTTTATCCACTCGAATTTCGCCATTTTAGCGCCCTGCAGATTTGGTGTAGCGGTTTTTGATAAAATATCTACCCTGATCAGACCATCCGGATCAGGAATGTTGGCTATACTGAATTTAGGGTCGAAGGAAACACCAAATTCTATGTGTTTTGGGTTGGATGCCCTGGTATTGGTAAAAAGGGTTTGGTTAAGGGTAAAAACCTCATTAAGCGGTTTTGATGCCTGTGCTTTATAAATCCATTGTTCTTTTAATTTTCCATCGGTGTTGTAACAGGCCAGTGCAATGGCATCCTTTTCCTGATCAGAAAATTTAGCCTCGCCATTATTGCCTTTGCTTAATTTAGGCTGGTGTTTTTTAGCTTCGTCTGCTTTGGCAAAGTTTTCGAAATCAGCCGTCACATCGGAAACTTTTACGTAGAAGTTTCCAAAAGTGTAACTATCTTCGTTACTCAGGTCTATAAAAAGCTTCCTGAAAAAATCGTTAAACTGGTTTTGTGCGGCATAAGTGTTGTGCAGTTGATCGATGCTTTTCCAATCTAATCCAAGAGGATAAAATTCAAAGTTATGTCCGTTTTTAAGACCATTAATATAGCCCTCTTTTAAATCGAGTACATTTCTGGCTTTGTCTGATTTTGCGTTTTCATCATAAAAAATACCTCCTGATTTTTCTGAAGGATAGGCTGTAGATAGCTGACAAATACTGTTTGATAAATCAAACCGGGTTGTTGATGGCGAAAGTTTTGATTCAAGTTTTGAAATCAAACTCCCTGCATCCGGATGACCGTAACTGAATATGGTGAAATAGAGGTGTTTATTCACCTTATTTTCTTGATAATCGGCAATAAAAAAGTGAATGGAATTTCCTTTTTCAAGCCATTTGGAGAATGGGATTTTTAGAAAGGCGGTATTGGTCACCTCGACGTTTTTTTGCCACTCTTCGAAATCGGTAATCAGCAGTGCATCGCCATTACCGGCCACAATTTTTTCTACCGATGATTGCAATGGCGCCCAAATATCAGCGTATTGTTTTGGGTCGCTTACCTGCTGCCCCAGCTCGGTAGTGTTGGCTACATTGAGCAATGAAATTTTGTTGGAACCCAATTTATAAACTTCAAATTGCTGTGCCAGGATGGTATTGAAGCAGGCCGACATCATGCTTTTAATTTTAGGATCACTAAAAGCCTTGTTTATTCCGGAGGAGAAATCAATATAAAGTGCCGGAGTACCTTTTTCGGTCTCACTTCCTGGAGTATTGGCGTTATGATATGCTTCGATACGTTTTCCTAAATTCTGATCATAAAGGTTAAAATTCGTAGCTGTGAAGGGATCTTCCGATTGGGATTCTCCGGAACCTTTACAAGCTGAAATTGCAAATAGCCCCAATAATCCCATGATCCTGATAAATTTCCGGGTATTGCCTGTTTTCATAATTTATACATTTTAGTGCTTTGGGTATGATTTAGTTGACCAAAAGTATAAGCACGGCAACGGCAATCCTTACGGAAAACCGTAAAGAGAAATTATAGGCGATAAAATTTTGAGTTAGTTTTTAGAAACCCAGCACATTTTTCCTCATTGAAACATTCACTTCAAGTTAACTATGCTCTATATAACCTGCTTAATTTGTTCAAAACGTATACTGGCCCGGGGTATGATGTACTCCATAAACTTAATGGCAGAGGTTTATTAATGATTAAAAAAACCTGGGGATTAAACGACTTACCGCTTAACAAAAAACAGCTAATTGAAAATTCTTACCTGAACAGTTAAGCAAAGAATTTACAATCTTTTCGCATGTATAGTCCTGCCTTGTATAAAAATCAGCTCTGTTATTAACCCATTCTGATCTTTTACAAACTCCATACTGGCTTGAATCGTTTTAAAAAAGAACTTGTTATTGCTTTCTGCGAAAGCCTCTATCCTGGGCTGCCCGGTTGCCTGTACGAAAACCTTTTTACCCTCGCGGCTTACAGTTAATACCAGTTTGGGGGTAAGCTGGTAATTGCCCAGATAAAGATCCAGATCCTGATCAGGAACCGCAGCGAGGGTTACCTTTTTGGTTTTGTTTAAGCCCTTAAAACCATACACCTTGGAAATGCTGTTGATCAGCTCCTGAACAATTTCTCCGTTATCTGAATTGACCATCACTATCAGACCATTCCCACCCTCAAAGCTCCCATAGTATCCGCAGGTAAACCCTGCATTCCCCGCACCATGGCCAAAGTACTTAACTCCATCGTAATCCTCCACAAAAACACCTAAGGCAGCGCCATTTTTATTCATGTAAGGACTTAGGCGTAACTTTGTTGTCTCCTCATCAAGAACCTTTGCCGATTTACCCTGGTAAGCAAGCTGGGTTTCGATGATGTATTTAGCCAGATCCCTGGGGTTTGTCCATAAACCCGCAGCAGCCTGCTCGGGATAAATATGATATTTGCCCTTCACCTCTTTCCCATCTCCGTCGAATCCTGAGGATAATAATTGCGGCCTGATGCCCATTGGTGGTTGTACAAAAGTACTGCTAAGCATGCCCAGCGGTTTCAATACCTGCTCCCTTAAATAGTTTTCATACTTTTCTCCGGTAATATCGGTGAGTACCAGTTGAGAGATCGTTGTGCCTCCACCGGAATATTCCTGACGGCTGCCGGGAGGGAAAAGTGACCTCACCGCATCTGAATTGGCCGGAAATTCGCCATTTAAAATCTGAATTGCTGAAGGTAGCCGATTACCCGAATCATAGCCTGCAAAGCCATGCACATTTAACCCGGCGGTATGGCTGAGCAGATTTGCCATATTGATTTTCTTTCCCTTGGAAACGGAATCGTAGGGGAATTTCCAGCTTTTGAGGTAATTATTGATATCTGCATATAAATCCAGCTTACGGTCTTTAAACAGCTTTAAGATGGCCAGGCCGTTGAGCGATTTACTGATAGATGCCGCCTGAAAAAGTGTTTTATCGGTTACCGGGATTCTCTTTTCTGGATCGGCAAAGCCATAACCCCTGGCAAAATCGACCTTATAATCCTTAATCACCGCGATGCTGAGTCCCTGCACCTTAAAATGTTTCATGCGATCGAACAAATTCGCAGCAGCAGAATTGCCGGTCTGGATGTTTTCGGTAAGCCCGTTTTCAACCTGTCTGATCCGGTCTTCGACTGTGGATTGCGCAAGGGTAGTGTTAAAACTGAAAACCAAAAAAAACAAAACCAGGCAGGCAGTACCTGTATAGGATTTCTGATTAGCCGCCTTAAGTCTACCCAAATGGGTTCTTACGGTATTTTTCATTGCATATTATCTTTGTGTAACCCTGAACTGCTCAGGATTATTGGTTTTTAATTGATAAACTTGACCCTGGTTTTCTGATTGGTTAATTCCTGCTTCTGCTGCCCCATAACAATACGCCAAATGGCAACAGTTTTATCCGGGCCACTTCTTCCCGATGGCGCAAGGTTAGGTATCCAACGGCTGACCATGGCTGTTTCGGGGCGGCAGCCGTTTTTGCCATATCGGTGTGCAGGTTAAAAATAATCATTACCGGTTTAAAACCAAGCTTCAGCGGCCGGTATAACTACCATGATGTCTATTGATAAGCCATACAACCAGTATGGTTACGCATAATACGTAAATATTCCTGGAATTTAATCACTAAAACAAAGAAAGCCGCCCAAAAGGGCAGCTTTACTCATCTGATTGATTCTTTTTATTTTGCTAAAACCATAGCGTTTTGTTCTGCTTTCATAATCGCCTCAGAAGCATATGATTCTGATTTAAGACTGGCAAAGTCAGCTAATTTTACATTTTTCATATTGCTTGCAATCATGGTACTTTGATCAGCAGTACCATTTAATTTTAATACCGCATCTTCCTTAACGATGGTGTATAAACTGCCAGCGGTAGTTTTAATCTTTGCAGTAGCACTTTGGCTCAAAAACAACTGAAGGTTTTTTACATCAAAGTTATTACTGGTTATTACAACCGATTGGCCATAAGCTTCAATTCTTTCTAAATCTTTTACGGTAATATTAAGCGTTACCTGACCGGTTTCCATTGAATTGACAAATAAGGTTGTTCCATCAGTAGTTACAGAAGTTTTTGCAGCATCGTAGTTGCTTGCGCCTTCTACATGTTGCTTTTCACCTTGCGTTAGGATAAGTTTTACATTTCCACTTACCCAGATCCTGTTGAATGTTGATAGTGTGGACGTTTTTGTTTCTGCTTTAACTGGCTCAGCGGCAAAAGTTACCATTGCCGATGAAGTGAATACTACTGCTGTTAATACTGCTGCGAATAAGGTTTTTGTTAAGGTTTTCATATCTTTAATATTTTAAGTGCTTGTTATTGTTTTGTTATTAAGACGCAGCTTAACGCCAAACGTTGCAGGCAAAAACCCGCCATTATACCATTAACCGTAACTTCTAGACCAACGCCGGTAATTTCTAGACAAACGCTTTTCAACTTTATATCCTGACTTGCATAAATCAAGTTCAAGGATCAGGAAGATACTGCCGTTTTACAGAATGGGAGAAATAAAGTAATTACCTGAATTATAAAAAAATCAGTGCTGCAACTCCATGGTTTAACCTATGGATAGCGCAATCATTTCTTAATTAAATCTATATGCAGGATATTAAAAATTAAAGGCAGAGCGACCAGAAAGGTTAAACCATGCATAGCATCAGCCAAAGCAAGATTACCTCCTAATTTAGGTTAGCAGGTATTGGATCGTGAGTATCTGCCATTAGATGCGCCAGGCTTATGAACATTATTCTGAGATATCCTTCAATAACTATTTACATCCGCTGATTTTTACTGGCAGTCAGCACCCGGAAATTAAATGGACGATAGGTAAGCATTAGAATTTAGCAAAGCAGGTTTAAATGATTCGTTTTATTACTGAATTTCATCGATAATGCCGCTTTTTATTGCATATACCGCAAGGCTCACCGAATTGGACGTACCTGATTTTTCTAATAAATTTTTACGGTGGCCCTCTACCGTTTTAACACTGATGAATAATTTCTGTGCAATTTCTGTGGTGGTTAAGCCATTACAAATGAGTGTAAGTACTTCAAGTTCCCTTTTAGTCAGCGGGCTTTCGCCATACTTTAAAGTTGATCGCCTGCTATAATTACTTTTAACACCGTTTACCATGGCCGCGGCAACGGCATCGGTAAAGTAAAAACCATTTATATATACCTTTTCAATGGCTTTATATAAAATTTCTTTATCAATATCTTTTGGTAAATAACTCCGCGCACCGGCTTTCATCATATAAAAAATAAAATTATCGGCAGTATGCATGGATAAGGCAATGATCCTGACTTCCGGAAATTTTTCTGCAACTAGTTTGCACAAATCCATTCCGTCTTTTCCGGGTAGTTCAATATCCATCAAAATGATATCAGGTACCTGCAGTTCCAGTTCCTTTAATAATTGCGAATAACCCTCAACGTCAAAAATAGGATCGAAGTGTTTAACCCGTCCTAAAATTTCCATTAACCCCAGCCTAAATAGTTTATGATCATCTACTATGCCTATTTTAATTCGGTTAGCAGGTTGGTTAGTTAAATCATTTGTGATCTTTTCCATCATTTAAAGGAATAGTGATTTCGATTAATGTACCTGAATTTTCTTTGGATGTTATCTTTAAAGCAGCTTGCATAGCTGCTACCCGGGTTTTTATACTCTTAATACCTATCCCCGTACGGATTAAATCGTTAGTGATGGTAGCATCAAAGCCACAGCCGTCATCCTTAACTGTAGCCAATATACCCTCAGCGGTTTGATTGAGCGTAATGAACAGGTTTTTTGCATTTGCATGATTGATGACGTTGTTGATCAGTTCCTGGATAATTCGATATATAGACAATTCGTATTCAAAGCTCAGGTCGAATTTTGTGTCAATTGCCATATCAATCTTTAGGGTATTGCTGGCAGATAATACATTTACATGGTAACGTAGTGCATCAGCCAATCCAAATTTTGCCAGTACAGATGGGAAAAGATTATTTGCAATCTTTCTCACGTCATTAATGGTATTGCTCAATCCATCTTTAATGCCCGCAATGAGCCGGCGGCTTTCCATATCATTTTCCGGAAGCTGATTAACAAGCATTTTTATAGCTGAAAGGGATGAACCTATTTCGTCATGCATATCCTGCCCGATACGTACCCTTTCTTTTTCCTGAATGCTAATGCTAAAACCAAGTAATTGTATTTGGTAGTCATCTTTAACTTTTTGTAAACGGCGTTGCTCTTTGAGCAACCGTTTTTGATATAAAACAAAAAATGCAATGATCGCAATAGCTAGCAATAGCATGACGAGGATACTGCCGAATATCAGATGTTGTAATTCAGTTTCTTTGGGATCAGACACACGGTTAAAGTATAAAAAATGTATAAAAGCATGTTAAATATGGCATGGGTAAACCAAATGAGATTGAAGAATCGCAGCGATAACATTTGAATATAATTACTGAAAATGAAGATCACAGAATTTGCTGAAAAATAAATAAACAGGCCTGTGGATAACCAAAACATAGGTTGATATTCAAGGCGTGTCTCTATGAGTGAGTTCAGGTTTTTATAGTAATAACACATCACCAATAGCAATATCAATACGCCTTCAGCGAAATGAGGAATAGCGCTCAGGTCGTCGGTAGGTGCCATCAAACTGTCAGCAATGACATAAGTGATAAACAATATGGTTACTATTGGTATGAAACGGCCAATTGCCATTTTTTTGAACTCAGATTGATATATCCGGGCAAGCAATGCAAATTCTACCGGTATAAAAACTGGCCATAAAAAATGGTTGCTGATTTTCAGAAAGTACAAAACATGGCCGATTGCTTCTACTGAAAAATCAAAAAAAATCAATAAAGCCAGAGACCTCCATATTTGCTCCATTTTTTTAAATCGTATAAGAGCGATTAAAAATGGTACGATGACCATAAGAGACGAATAAATTAAAAAGGTTTGCGAAGCACCATCCATAAATATTCAACATTGGATCTTTATTCAAAATTTTATTATTGCAGTTTGCTTACAGGCTTATGTGATTGGGTGGTGTGGGAAGAGAAAGATCATAAAAGGTTTTCACCTCTTCAGCATTATCGACAGCGCTGTCATCAGTAAGGAGTTGTACACCCGCCAGAACCAGTCCGAATGTACGGCTCAAGGTAGGCTGGCCAATCAGGTTATTGGAAACATGTTTGTGTATAACCGGCAGGATGACCAGATCATAACACTCTTTCTGCGTTCCCGGAGGAAACAACGAATACATAAAGTCTGACATGAGGTAGTTATAGCCGGTAAGGTATCCGTAATTTGTTAAAAACAGCTCACTTAAGCATCCTGGTGCCTTTGGATTGCCATCACACACCATTTTCCACCCGTCTATCCATTCCTGTGCGAGGCGGCTTGAAATAAAGTTGCCAACCCCCTGAAAAGGCTTGTCTCCCGATACAACAATGGTATCATCATACTGTGGCCTACCTAAATGGTAAGCCGAACATCTCTGCCCCAGCTGATCAGTTGCGTATATAACAATGGTAAATGTTGGTGACTTTATCTTATAGGGTTGATATTTATTAGCTATCGCAAATCTTGCATGGATGTGCTTGACGCCAATACACGACAACAAACTCTGTATAGTTGCATCGTTAAAGTGAACCTGTACCAACATTTTTTCCGTGCTGCTGTCCTTATCTGCAAAAATTTTGCAGGGCATTTTAGTGCTGGAAACTTGTTTGGTCCATTCAAATGTATACTCCAGAAATTGTAATTCCGAGATGATGTAAAAGTTTTCTAAGCTGGCAGGATTAGATGAGTAATCGTGATTGTTCATCATGTTATGTAATAAAACCGGTTAATGAAAAAATTTATTTTTTGTTTTGATCAATAGTTTGTAAGTCAGGCTGCAGCATTTATTCAATCAAATCACATCCCTTGAATAATGATCTAAAATACAAAATTGTAGTTGCAAAACAGTGTTTATGTATATATAAATATATTTTTCAGCAACAAATAGACTTCTTATCCCCCTAATATTAAGTATACAACTTTTAGCATTTTAACAAGGGTTTACCCTGGGTTTTGCATGGTTTACCCTCATTTATAAAAACGAGTGTTTACGCTCTTTAAACGGCTTTAATTATAACCTTTCTTTGAGGTATAGAATATTAAATAATTAGCAGGATTTAAACCGGGTAAAAATTCTTGAAACCCCTTATTCCCATAGCGCTTAAGCTATAGTAAAGAGGAAGTGCAGGAGTACCTGGTGATCATAAATTGGAAAATAAAACAGCTTATATGGATTCTTTACAAATCATATTTCAAAGCATGGCAGTATCTATGGGAATAGCCATGCACAATGCCAGCACAAATCAGCGCAGCGGGCAACTTATAGCCAATGCCTGCCTGTCTGTCTGCTGTAAAAAAATATTGGAAAGTCAAAGCAATACCTAATCATTTTCTTAAGCCTTATCCGGCTTTATATTAACCTGGTAAACGGATGGTATCACAATTAAAATAAATATTATGCCTTATACAAGTTTAACAACATCAGACAGTAGCATTACTCCACAAATTATGCAAGACGAGGGTACGATTAAGGCCTTTCAATCTGTCGCTCAATCAACAGCGCTAGCCGTACAGGATGCTGTTGATAATCTCAGAAATGTAAACACCATCAGCTCTACTGCCATTGGTGTTGCGATGGCGCAAATGCTTGCGGTGCCGGCTGAGGCAGGTCAATATACAACTATTGTAACTGCTGCCCAAGCCTTAGCGACTACCGCAGCGGCCAACTTTCTGGTGGTTGGGCAAAATGCCGCAACGGTGCTCAGCGGCTTTCCATCGAAATAATTGTTTAAAAGAATAAGATCACATGATTTATCTCAACGGACAACAACTGAATGCTATCGGCGGGTTAAGCACAAAGTCGCAGGCGGTACTTGCTATGATCAGTGGAGGACAGAAATGGTTAAGTATGTGTATTGCTGATACCTCGATCACCAGCATCAATGTAGAAAGCGAAAACCAACTGCTTAAGCTGATACAAAGCGGGTTAACAGGCGATAACTATATTCGTTTCAATACTTTCAGGGCGGATATCGACAAAATACTTTCTTTATCCGACTCAGATGCCGCGCAATTGGCAGCGATCCGGCTCTCGGCAAATGATAATGAAGCTAACCTGGCGGTATTGCTTCATCAAAACGATATGCTAAGCTATGGAGATCTTGCAAAAAGTGACGATTTGATCTCCCAGCTTGTTCAAAAGCGGCCGGATCTTTTTCAGGCCATCTCATTTAGTGACATGCTCACGTTAGCTGATTTTACGATGCAACAAAGCGAAGTTAACCCCGAATTGCAGACACAATCGGCTGAATTCGCGAGTGCAACCGCGGCTACAGTATCCGATTTTGTCAACCTGTCGCTTTTCTTCCAATATGCGCAGCAACATCTGCTGGGCGAAAACCTTATCCCTCAAACCCAAAATAGCGAAATACAGGCCATGTATGCGCAGCTTGCGGCAGTGGTAGAGCCTTATTTATTTACCCCTTCAATCGATATGACGACTGCCGGCGGGAACATGGTGCAATCCGTTCCGGACCTGGCGAGGGGAAGCAATTTTATTGGCTATATCACAGCCAGTTCTGCGATGTTCAACCTTATACAAAATATTTCTCTTAACGACCAGACCGGGGGCGGCCTGACGACAGCTATAAACAATTACCTGGCTGCAGTAAAAAACCTCATCAGTTTTACACCTTTAGCCACCAACACACTGTCGCAGGACGGCGCCACAGCTTCGCTTAAATTCCAATCCGGCCAGGGCCTTGCAAATGTCGGCGTAGACCGAAATGGTACCGTATACCTGTTCCCAGATACCAAGATTATTAACTTAAATTAAATAGGAAATTATGGCTAACGATTATATCCTTTCTTCCGTAACCGATGTGCAGCAACTGCTAAAAGGTAATGCTGATTCGCAATCTGTAGCAATGCTGAACAATGTAATGGCCGAAACCATAGGCATGGCTATGCACAACGCCGTTACCGCTCAACATAATGCACAAATGCTGAATTCGGCCACGACCACATCTACCTGTGCACGTATCCTTTCAGTAATGGGGGCCACTCCGCCTGCGCCTGCACCGCCGCCCGCGCCAACGCCTCCGGCAACGCCAAATGCGGCACCGGAAACACCAGCTACCGGAACAGCAACTGCAGCCGAAAGTGGTACCCCAGTTGCCAGTAATAACACCAGCAATTAATATTTAAAGAGAAGCTTAACCTAAAATGGCAGAAACAGTAAATAGTCAGGTTACTGATTCGATTACCGAATCAAGCCTGGAGGTTATCGGAAATGCACCTGCTATTGCGATTGGCAACCTTTATCAGGCCACGGCCCAGGCTTTGGCCAATGCGGCCCATAATGCAACGGTAGCGCAGCAACAGGCCAATATTTTGGGACAAGCAGTAACCGCTCAGGGCGTGGCACTTATATATGCTATTAAAATTTAATCATTATAAACAATAAAAAACAAAAACTATGGCTTTTCCAACAGCAGTAAACAGCCAGATCACCGATTCGGTGACCCAGGCAAACACCCAGGTATTAGGCCTTGCCCCGGCAAGTGCTATGGCTAACCTTATGCAGGCCACCGCGCAGGCACTGGCTAATGCAGCGCATAATGCAACAACCAGTCAGCAACAAAGTAATATTACCGCGCAGGCGGCAACCACCATGGGCGTAACAACCCTCTATTCGATAGATACTGCATCTGATGCGGTGGGAACAACTAAAATATTCGCTTAAAAAGTAATTAACAATTAATCAATAAATTAAATAAAAACAATTATGGCTTTTCCAACATCAGTAAACGACCAAATCACCGATTCAGTATCACAGGTTAACACCAAGGTTTTAGGTGATTCGCCGGCAATGGCAATGGGCAACCTTTTTATGGCTACCTCACAAGCGCTGGCAAATGCAGCACACAATGCAACCAACTCACAACAGCAAACCAACATTACGGCGCAGGCTGCCACCACATCAGGCATTACCACCCTGTATTCGATAGATACCTCATCTGATGCAGTAGGTACACGTAAAATTTATCAATAATTAAATCTTTAACCCTAAATCTAAACCGTTATGGCTTTTCCAACAGCAGTAAACAGTCAAATTACCGATTCAGTATCTGAAGTAAATACCAAGGTACTGGGCGATGCGCCGGCAATGGCAATGGGCAACCTTTTTATGGCTACCTCTCAGGCTTTATCCAACGCGGCTCATAATGCAACCCATACGCAGCAGCAAACCAACGTTACGTCACAGGCATCAACAACCTCTGCGGTAACTACCCTGTATTCCATCGATACTTCATCAGACGCGGTAGGCACAAATATGATTTATCAATAAACTTAACATTCACATTAAAAAAATAAACAATGGCTTTTCCAACAGCAGTAAACAGTCAGATCACCGATTCGGTGACCCAGGCCAACACCAAAGTATTGGGTGACGCGGCCGCTATCGCGATGGGCAATTTTTTCCAGGCTACATCACAGGCAATGGCCAATGCGGCACATAATGCTTCTACCAGCCAGCAGCAAAGTAATATCACGGCGCAGGCGGCAACTACAATGGGCGTTACCACCCTGTATTCTATTGACACGGCCTCCAGTGTTGTGGGCACCAAACAAATCTATGCTCCAGGTAAAGTACTAGGGCAATAAAACCGAACCAATTATTCACTTAAACCAACTTTATTATGGCTTTTCCAACATCAGTAAACGATCAGATCACCGACTCTGTAACCCAGGCAAACACCAAAGTACTGGGCGACGCGCCTGCAATTGCAATGGGCAACCTGTATCAGGCCACCGCACAAGCATTGGCCAATGCAGCACACAATGCCACCAGTAGCCAGCAGCAAAGTAATATTACGGCGCAGGCAGCCACCACTATGGGGGTTACGATGCTGTATTCAATCGATACTGCATCTGATGCCGTAGGCACCAAACAAATCTTCGGCTCTTAGCCGGATACAAACCGGATCCAAAAAGGGACGGAAATGGTTAAAGAGGGCAGTGCCAATGGCTGGCGCAGCCCTCATTCCAATTACTTAAAAGAACAATATTATGCAACAGCAAAGTGATTCCCCTAATACAGCTGATACACCGGTTGCGCCCCACAGTAAGCCTGCAGCGGCACCAACAACATCACCGCAACAGGTGATGCAACAACAAATTACTGACCTTAAAGCGCAGATCGCCACCATACAGCAACAGGCTTTACAGGCGATGCAGGCGCAGGTAGACAGCAGCTTCCAAACGCTGGCAGCAAGCAGTTTGCAGATGGTCAATAACCAGGCTCAAGCTGCTGCGCCGGTAGTGCCACCACCAGTAATCAACCCTATTCAGCAGGCAATTAATACGGTAAACACCAGTGTTGACGCGGCCATGCTGGCCGCCCAGCAAAGTGTGAAAAATGCCGAGAGTATGGTAAACGATCCTGCGCAGCAAACGCCTGGAACCTAATCTGATGAAACACAATGGTGATAAGTTTTGATGGTTTTGCAGAGGCCGTAATGGGCTGGTGCAGCATAAAGAATAATCAGTTTAAGCAATACTGGCCGCTAAAGGGCGGGTGGGAACAGTGGGTGCAGGCAGAAGTGGCCGCTTATATTATCAGCCTGGATACCAGGTTTGATATACAGCGCGAACAGCACATTTACCGCCAGTATAACAAAAAAGCTGACTGGGTGTGTAATGGCCTTAATCCTGATGTCAGTACCTGGATAGCCATTGAGCTTAAATGCCAGTCGCATGGAAATGCCGATAATTTCATCAATGAAGTGAAGAAAGATATCGCAAAAATACAGCCACTCAACATCGATCCTGCTTTTAGAACTGCACAAACCGGTATTATGGCCATCTACTTTGAAGAAAAATCGCAAGCTTGGCTCAAAGATGATGGTTTTATAGAAGTATTTGTAAATAAAGAGCTGGGCTGTGCAATCAAAAAAATTTAATCATTATATAAATATTTAACATTATGCCCGGCGCTAACCACTCCAGACTTTACAACTTAGCCACGCTAGCTGTCAATAAATGGGCTAATGCATTAACCCAAAATCCTTTAACATTATTTTCCCGGTCGTTTCCGGTCTATCGGTATGGAGGGTATTTAAATGGTCCGCAAAATGGATCAAGCATCAGAACCATCCACAAGCCATTGGCTGATGACCGGGAAAACAGGTGGTCTGGCCTGTCTGTTGACGGCCATAGCGGAACCTCTGCGCTATATGTATCTACATTGATTGGTCTGGGGCGGGCACCACAATTTGTAGAACAATCACATTACCACGCAAAAGGCAGCAAAGACAGTGGGCAGGAAATATCGTTTATGCCGTTTAAGCGAAAAGAACCATTACAATTCCAAAGGAAAAAAGTGCATCAGTTAAACTCCATGTTTTCACTAATGCTAACTAAGGATATCAGGGTGTTGGATCTTACTTTATCTAACTTCGATCCTCCTCATCCTCATTTACCTTCACCATCTCCGGCTCTCTGGCAATTGTTCAATATTGCCCTTGCCGAAGACCCGGATTTAATGTGGCAGGGATTTGAGAGTTTCAGGCCCGGGCCGGATAGCGACGATTTGACGGTTAAACGACTCATCACTAAACTCTTAACCATTCATTACTATAATGAAGATACCAGTTTCACCAGGGGGATTGCCAATGGTATTTTTAATACATTTCCACAATGTGAAGCTCTAAAGGTAACATCCATTCGTGGAGAAGGTATTAACCTTGTGATCAAGGGTGCAGTGGGGGAACCTTCTGCCTTACTGTTGCCCCTGTTAAGATGTACTTTTATTTACGAAGATCAGGAGTCGCGGCAAATTTTCACAAAAGAAGACCAGCTATTCAACGACAGCCTGATGGCCACCAATGATAACCCCGTTATAAACCAGGTATCTTCAGACTCTTCGGCGCCAGATCCTTTTCAGCAACCTGATGCTACGTCTGCTTCAGATCAGCCCCCAATTGTTCCATCAGCGCCAACGCAGTCGTCTACCGTTTTACCTTCTTCAGCTCTATCTTCGATTCTGGCACCGGCGCAAAGTCAACCGCCAATTTAACTATATCCCGTTTTACAGCATTAATAAATTACTAACCCATACTTAAACCAACCTCGATATGCCACAAGCAACCGATCCAGCACTATATACGTTAATTTACGACGTCACTCAAAATATTATTGCTAATCAAAATCCCGCAGTTCTGACTATACCGGCAGGTACACCGCTTTACAGGTATGTTAACTACCGGGGTAACCCTCAGACAGAGGCAGCCGCCAGGACCATTTGGTCAACAGCGGGAAATGATATATATAACCGATGGACAGGGTTACCTCCTGCTGAAGGTACACAGGGAACATCAGGCTTATATTTATCCATGGAGGAAGCAGGCCCACAAAATACCGACTTCCCCGAACTGGAACACTATCAAAGACAAGGACCGATAGAGGTAGGCCGGCAAATCAATTATTGGGAGTATTCGCCCGTAAATCAATTCCCGGTAATGGCACAGGCCCAGGCAACGCAACTGCGTTCTATGTTTATTTTTACATCTAATCAAAATATTAATGGCTATGATTTAACCATGCCAAATCCAGTCAATAGCCCTGCAACTCCAGGCCCCTCGCTTCCAATACCATCGCCGTTGCTATTGGCCATATTTACTGCTGCCGGTGTTGCCAATCATGCCCTGATGCAGGCTAAATTTGTGCAATATAATCCCGGTGTACAAGATCCGCATGAAAACGGGGCATCCAGTATGACCTTGTTATGGAATTTGTATTACGATTCTCAGGATGCCAGTTTTAGCAGGGCCATAGGTAACGCAATATTCGGCAATACACAGCAAATCCAATTCATCAAAACCACTTCGGTTAGAAATGGCAGGAGTGTCAATGTTGTTGCCAAAGGGAATGTTTATCCGGCAGGAGCTTTTGTACCCCCGCCACTGCCACCGCAACAACCACAGCCAGTTGTCGTGCAACCTGCGCCGGTAATTGATTTTTTAAGCACCCAGGGCAGGGGTACCTTTTATATGACTGTAGATTCAAACGCAGTTTATACCATTGAAGACCTGGAGTACAATCAGATTCTCGAAGATGCGAGGCAAGCTGAATAACAATTTACCTTTCACTAAATTTATAAATTAATCCTGATGAATTCAACTTGTTTGCTGCTAGATCTTATGGTTTACCCGATGCTGATTTCGGGAGGTTTTATAGTTGTTACTTTGATCATATTTGTCTGTTTAGCGGCGCGGACCTCGTTGCTGCGCGAAGAAATCAGTAATCACCGGGAATTTAACGTTAACCAGCGAGCGCAGGAAATTAAGTTGGGCAAACCGGTAAACCAGACATCTCCTTTCAGCCTGCCTAAAGTACAACTGGGAGTATGGACAATGGTGATCTCATCATCCTATATTTATTTGTCCTTATTTAAAGGAGATTGTGCCGAAACTGAAGTTAACCAAACAGCACTGGTGCTATTGGGAATTTTTTCAGGTACTGCAGTCACATCTAAAATCATCGATAAACGCGAAATCAAAGATCAGCGGCCAAGGCATCAGAATAGACCCTCGCGAGGCTTCTTTACGGATATATTATCAGACGATCAAGGCATCAGCATTCACCGGTTTCAGCACGTAGTATGGACCCTGGTGGGCATAAGCATTTATCTTTATAAAATAGGAGAAGTTAAAACAGGCTGTGCTTTACCAGAGTTAAGCGATACTTTACTGTTGTTAATGGGCATTAGCAGTGCAACATTTGTGGCTATCCGATCAAGAGAAAACGATGCTGAGGACACCCCAAAAACCGGCGTTCCCGATTATACCCCCACGGCTGTACAAAGCCCTCCTGCTCATGCAGGCAGTGGAGGTAATGCATTCTACGGATAGCTGCTGTAATACACGTTAAAAACTTAACACATTCATTCATCTAAATCTTATTTTTATGCAAACACTTTCAATCGGCTCGGCAGGCAGCGAGGTTTTTATGCTGCAAAGGGCGCTCTCTTTTCTTAATTATTCATTGGCCATTGACGGTAATTTTGGTCCTGGCACCCAGGCTGCAGTAATACAATTTCAACAGGACCATCAGTTAAGTGCCGACGGCATTGCCGGGCCCGACACCTGGGCCGTGCTGGACAACCTGGTGCCGCAGGGCATGGATATCAGCCATTTTACCGGCAACATTAATTGGGGCCAGTTATCGCCACATATCCAGTTTATTTATTGCAAAGCCAGCCAGGGGGAAGGTTTTAAAGATCCTACATTATCTGCTAACATGGCAACCATCAGACAGCAAGGGCTGATATTCGGCGCTTATCATTTTTTAACTTTCCAGGATTCTGCTGCCGTTCAAATGCAGAACTTTTTATCGTGCGGGATTGATTTCACCGCCCCGGGTACCCTGCCACCAGTGTTGGATATTGAATGGCAGGTGGGCTCGAATGACGGGCAGACCCAGGCGATGAACCAGTACATTCTAAATAATAAAACTGCCTGCGCTCAACTGATTCATGATTGCCTTACGCAACTTTCGTCTGCAACGGGCCGTACACCGATCATTTATACCGCAAAATCGTTCTGGACGGAATATTTTGGCGGAGTCGCTTTCCCTGATTACCCTTTATGGGTGCCTTCTTACCAATCTAACCCGCCGGGACTATTTGCATCATGGCAGCAGTACGCATTCTGGCAATACTCTGGAAGCGGAGCGGTAACAGGCGTATCAGGCCAGGTAGACCAGGATCTTTTTAATGGCAATAAGGACACTTTAAATGCGCTGGCGTTAATCAGCAGTAGTGAACCGCAGGTATAAAAAATGCTTATTTGACTGCCCGCAAGTATTAACCATCAAGGGTACAGACCAGTAATTTCAAATAGATAGCGAACAACCTTAATACATGATATATGCCAAAACAAGATCCAATTAAGCAAGTCGTAGTTGACCAGGATTGGGAAAACGTGAAAAAAGACGTAAACAGTGCGATGTCAAAAATTAAAAATCTTCTCTTGAGTACAAATCAGGAAAAACACCACGCAATTTCCAGTCTTAAGATTCGGGGCAGAGATCAGTTTATTTATGCTTTTTTACTCACGCTCAAATTAAATAAGCTAAATCATTTGTTAGCAGACTGGAATGAGAAAACGTGGGACATTTATTATACATCAGGCCTTTTGCTGGATATGGGGCTTGCACTTAGCAAACTGCTTCCGGATAAAACAGAAGCTAGGGCCGCCTTCGAAGCACAATTTAGTCAAACGCGTCAGGCAAATAAATTAATAAACCGTAAAAGTGACTTTTATAAAGATCTGCCTGATGATGTAGGCACGCAAGCAGGCGTTTCGGCCAGCACCTGGAATGTACTACAGGCACTTCGTTATTTAAATATGGAACTGGGCAACGCCGGAAGAGAGAAAATTACCCCAATTGAAGTGGAAGCCATCATGAATGGACTTATATACTTTTGGGATATTGGTTATATTAAACGTTGGTTGGGCCAGTTTCATACAGCCGCAGAGGTATGGGCCGCTTATAACTTTTACCGGGAGAAATACGATATAAAAAAGTCATTACCGATTATGCCCAAACTATGATTCAATGCGGCTGACAAAAGATTGTGGAATAAAGCAAGGGAATTTGCATCTTAGCAAAACGGAAACCGCTAAAACTTTTAAGCCAGCTAATTTTACATTATTCTAATTGCTTGGGGCACTTTGATTAGCAGTACTATTTATTTAAATACCGAATCACCCTTAACAATAGTATATAAACTGCCTGCTGTTGTATTCGGTAATATCCTACCTATCTAACTGGTCTTTATTGAATTGATGAACAAGCTTGTCCCATCAGTTGTCGCCCAATGATACAAATTATAATATGCCTACACCTACCGAAACTTATACCAATCTTTTGAAAATGAGAAGTCAAACATCTCATCAGCATGTTTTCACATTAAAATAACATTCTTTAAATCGCGCTTAAAACAAAAAAAGCCACCCCAAAAGGGCAGCTTTACTCATCTGATCGATATTTTCTATTTTGCTAAAACCATCGCGTTTTGCTCTGCTTTCATAATCGCCTCAGAAGCATATGATTCTGATTTAAGACTGGCAAAGTCTGCTAGTTTTACATTTTTCATATTGCTTGCAATCATGGTACTTTGATCAGCAGTACCATTTAATTTTAATACTGCATCTTCCTTAACGATGGTGTATAAACTGCCAGCTGTAGTTTTAATCTTTGCAGTAGCACTTTGGCTCAAAAACAACTGAAGGTTTTTTACATCAAAGTTATTACTGGTTATTACAACCGATTGGCCGTAAGCTTCAATTCTTTCTAAATCTTTTACGGTGATATTAAGCGTTACCTGACCGGTTTCCATTGAATTGACAAATAAGGTTGTTCCATCAGTGGTTACCGAAGTTTTTGCAGCATCGTAGTTGCCTGCCCCTTCTACATGTTGCTTTTCGCCTTGCGTTAGGATAAGTTTTACATTACCACTTACCCAGATCCTGTTGAATGTTGATAGTGTGGACGTTTTTGTTTCTGCTTTAACAGGCTCAGCGGCAAAAGTTACCATTGCTGATGAAGTGAATACTACTGCTGTTAATACTGCTGCGAATAAGGTTTTTGTTAAGGTTTTCATATCTTTAATATTTTAAGTGCTTGTTATTGTTTTGTTATTAAGACGCAGCTGACCACCAAACGTTGCAGGCAAAAACCCGCCATTATACCATTATCCGTAACTTCTAGACCAACGCCGGTAATTTCTAGACGAACGCCTCTTAAATTTTTTCCTTATCTTCCTTAACGCTGATGTATTTACACCTGATCGTCCATCTCCGCCACTCATTTAAGGTATATGATGTTACTCATTTGGCATTCACATATCATGAATAACGCGATTGTATAGCTACTGGTGATGTAAATCTCTCATTCACTATAAAGCACAGATGAGCTACAGAAGCAAATTAATTGAGCCGTACAAGCAATTTGATTGAGGGTTTGATCACGGATATTTGCATTATGAAAAACATCAATAAAATCCAGTTAGGCCAGAATGGCCCGTTGGTATCCGCTCTTGGGCTGGGCTGCATGCGCATGTCATCTGTTTGGGGAGGATCGCAACCTGATGAAGCGGAAAGTATGGCTACGATAAAGCAAGCTTTGGATCTCGGTATCAATTTCCTGAATACCGGCGATTTTTACGGCGCCGGACATAACGAAATGCTGATTAGAAAAGCAATAAGGGGAAGGCGCGATGACGCTTTTATTAGCGTGAAGTTTGGGGCCATCTTTCACAACGGCCAATGGCTAGGGCTCGACCTTCGGCCGAATTCAATCAAGAATTTCATTAATTACTCCCTAACCCGGCTTGGCATTGAAACCATTGATCTCTATCAGCCCAGCCGGATGGATAACAGTGTACCTGTGGAAGATATTATCGGTACAGTAGCCGACCTGGTTAAGGAAGGCAAAGTTAAACACATTGGTGTATCTGAAATTACCGCAGCGCAACTCCGTAAAGCCAATGATGTTTACCCCATAAGTGCACTGGAAATTGGCTATTCTCTAGCTGAACGACAGATAGAAAATGAATTGTTACCCGCAGCCAGGGAGTTAGGCATTGCTGTTGTAGCTTTCGCGAATACAGCGGAGGGTTTGCTCACCGGCGAAATGACTGCACCACTTCCGGATAACGATTACCGGAACCATTTCTCCCGTTTCCAAAATGAAAACCTGGTGCACAATCTTGAAAAAGTGGAGGTGCTGAAGCATTTAGCCATTGCAAAAGGGATTACGCCAACACAGCTTGCTATTGCCTGGGTAAAAGAGCAGGGGGATCAAATCATGCCGTTGGTAAGCATGAGCAGGAGATCGCGTTTGCCCGAAAATATCGAAGCAATGGAAATCAGCTTTACCCCGGAAGAAATGAATACATTAAACACTACTTTTGCAATAGGGGCCATTAAAGGTGGTACCTATTTAGAACGATAAATGGAAAGTCCGGCAGAAATCCTTCCTGGTGTAATCTTTTACTCTTACCTCTCAACCGAAAAGAAACAGAAAGCTTGCTTTTGGAATCATCATACCCTGATACTACAGGTTTCAGGTCAATTTACATTAGAAACTTCTGCTCAAACGATTTCGATGGGTGCAGGAGAAATGCTGTTGATTGGTAAAAATCAATTGGGTATGCTAACCAAAACACCTGGCGCCGGAGGCAGCTATGAAACGATTGTGATCTCACTACAGGAAGATTTAATGCGCAAAATTGCATTGGAGGAAAAACTTGAACCTGGTGGAAAATATATAGGTCTGCCAAACCTCCTGATTCCCTCCAATGAATTTTTGCAGGGCTATTTTCATTCCATCGTTCCGTATGCCAGAAGTTCAGGAGCCTCCATGACAGATGAAATGGGAATCTTGAAAGTAAAAGAGGGCGTTAAATTATTACTTCTGGCGATGCCGATATTACAAAGTTTTTTATTTGATTATTCAGAACCCTATAAAATAAATCTGGAAAAGTTCATGCTTAATAACTTCCAGTTTAATGTTCCCGTAGAAAAATTTGCCCAGCTCACAGGCCGCAGCCTGGCTGGTTTTAAACGTGATTTTCAAAAAACTTTTAGCCTTCCGCCTCGCCAATGGTTGCTCTCAAAACGGCTGGATGCTGCAAAATTTTTAATTGAACATAAACATCAAAAGCCTTCGGCCATCTATCTGGATTTGGGCTTCGAAAGTCTTTCCCATTTTTCACATGCCTTTAAAAAGAAATTCGGAATAGCGCCAAGTGAGGTTATTCACCTCGAAACAGTAAAAAAAGCATAATCTCCATGCATTAAGAGCGCGCTATGGCATAGGCATTTTCTATAAATCAATAACGATTAGTTTTAATACCAAGAGTCCTCCCTTTGTTGAATACAATTTTTTCTAGGCTTGTAGTTAAGGATTTCAGTTAGCCTGAACCTGCAAGTTTTCTATATCAGTTCTCAATTCAGCAACCTTATCATTCCCCCGATTCAGCATTATCTCTCTTAAAGTGATTATGTAGCCCATATCAAATTTAAAAAGTGATATGGGCTAATATTGACTTTAATACTATCAAAAAAAATTACAATATTTAATCCTGCTAGTATTGTTTGACTGATTTGGCCAAAAATGTCTTAATAATTGTCGTTCTTGCAATACTACTATTATTGGGAACGACGTCAAATGATATCCTTACATATAAATTAGCTGGTGCTTCAAATGTTTTAAGTGAGGTAACAAAAGAAATATAAGAAAAATCTGTATAAGCAGTAGTTGATTCATCCAGGTATTCTTTGTTACCTACAACCTCAGCTGGTTGACGGCTTCCGGTTGGGCTTAGCAACACTACTTCTTTTTTTAAATTTTGAATAGTTGCTCCATTAGCGTTTCCATTAATGACTGCGGGATTAAATAAAATATTAAATGAGGCTTGATCAAGCTCATAACTGTAGATGTAGGTATTCAAATTGCTTGGTACATCTGAGGGTTCCTCAACTGGAGGGATAACCTTATAAATTTTTACAGTGGGGGTGTTACTAATATTAAAAACTCCAAGCGAAGCTGGATAGTTAGGTATATAATCAGGAGCTATATTTTCTAATCCTTGAGTATTTGATATGAATACAACAGGATTAAACATCCCCTCCGGACTTTGGGTGATACTCCCATTGAGACTGATTTGAGTGTTCAGCTTTAGATTTATTTTTTGTTCACTAAAACCAGGATCATTACTTCCCCCTTTTATAGCAGAAAGTACCGCATTAAAAATGCTCTTTCCGCCACTTTTACTCTCTCCTTTAGCAGCTTCCTGAACTCCGTTTTTTACATCTTCCAATTTTAGAGGACCAAGTTTTTTAGAGAAAAAATTTCCTAATGCTTTGGAACCGGTTGCCAAAATACCTAGTTGACCAACACCAACAGATATTGCACCTTTTAGAAGCGATCCAAAAAGACTACTACCTGTTGGATTTGGAGTCTGAATGGTTCCGTCAATGCTCCCTTTTTGAGTCCCGTCAAGTGTGATTTGGCTAATGGAAGTGGAGTACATGCTCCATCTCAATTGATTTGCTACATAGCTTGTATTTAAAAGATTTGGATCATAAGCTAATTCAAATTCTTCAGCATACCATGTTCCACTTTGAACAATTTTTTCATTTTGCACCTTGGTAGATATGGTATTAAGTTGATCAAAATTTACCAATTCGCCTTGTTCAAAATTGAGAATGCTTGAGGTGTTAGTGGTTCCTCTCAAATCAAGTTGAAAGGTTACAACGTCAGTAGAGGCTCCAGATTTTGGAACCATGTAATAATATAGCCTCATAAGTCCCCGATACCGATTATAAATAATAAAGAAAGGATCGTTTGCTTTCCTTGCTGTAGTAAAAGTATTATAGTATAGCTCCCAACCATCAGACCCTCTATAATCATCCAGATATTGAACTGGAAAAGATCTACCCGTTCCACCAGCCCATGGAGCAGGAACAGTTTCTGTCGGTCCGAAAGGAAAGGCCGACAACTGATCAAATGCTAAGTTTGGCGAGGGAAGTCCCATAACCTTTTTAGGATTGGCAAAATTTTCTTTATTATTCTTTTCGTAAGCTAATTCAGGCTTAGAGCACGAATTAAAAAGTAAAGATGACGCAGTAGTTAGCCCAATAAGGCATCTTAAGAAAGTTTGTTTCATAATATATATTTAAGCATAATAAGCTGTAATAAATTAAAAATAATGCACTGTGTTAGTTATGAAGATGCAAAAATTACCTATGTGCATAGCACGAATTTCTGACTAAACCCATGTGATCAATAGGTATTCACTAAGGAATAAAGCTGTTTTTTTAGATAATAGGTTGAGATGAAATTATATTAATTAATGAGGTTTTTAATAATTAATTTGATAAATCTGGACCTTGCGAAGGTAAAAAATGTAGTTGTAAAAAGCAAAGCAATAACATTTTTAGCTATTACTAAATTATGCTTTATACTACAACAATAGAGCTAACCTATGGATACCAGACAATTGTCGTTATGCCTGGAAATTATCAGCAAGCATAATCAAAGCCATAGGATGTCATATTAATTACCCATTTACCCGTCTTGCTATCTAAATCATAAACCTTTTCTACCTAGCTGGGATGAATAACAGCTTGTCCATAGACAATATTATCCGTGGTGTGGTCCAATCTGGTTAAAGTTAAACATATTTGAGTATCCGATTACGGCGGAACAACTTCGGAAAGCAAATGATGTTTACCCGATAAGTGCATTCAGAACCGGCTATCTACTTGCAGAAAAGCAGATGAAAATCGAACTGTCACCACCAGCTATGGAATTGGCCATCTGATGTTGTAAGTTTACAATACAACAGCGCGTACCCACTAGCTAAATAGCTAAGGCAGCAAAACTTGTAAGCGTTGAGCACAAGATATCGATCAGTCAATTTCTTAAATGTGAACAACCTTCAGTTTTAATAGTTGCCATACCGTAAAGCTTACCAGTTCTCAAAATGGCTGTGGCGTTGGCTCTACTTTTCTAATAACCACGCTTTAGCGGCGTCAATCACACGATCATTCCTGGTGTTAGAAAGGTCGTCAATAAAAACATCGGGTTTAATGTTTTCTGGATAGCCTTTTCCGGTTCGGTCAGCTACGTAGGTTCTGGCCAATTGCAGTTGGTCACCATTGGAAAGATTAAAGGTATAATTAGCTGTGGTATACCCCGCCGATGTTTGCCCAAAAGATTTAACATTGGGCAGTCCGAGTAGCGAAACTACTGCCATCTCGCCGCTGCTTCCGGTTCTGGCATCCAGCAACACAGCGATTTTTAGTGAGTTGTTTTTAACCTTATAAGTGCTGATGTTGGCTGACTTACCCGAAATTTTACCGTTTTCATTTAGCCAGGGCTGTTTTTTTTCCTTGCTGCCATATACAAAGTAACCTGCAGTACCATCAGCAACCAGCGCATTCAGCCCCGCCAGCATAGGCCACATGTTACCACCTGTATTATGACGCAGATCTACAATCCAGCCAGCAATGGTGTTTTCGGTATCTAATTTTTGGATGATCCGACGGATGGTGTCTGCAAAATGAGCGTCTTTCACTTCATTAAAACTCAAACACCTTGGTACCTTAACCCAGGCAATACCATCTCCCAGATATTCACCTTGTGGCCGTTCCGCCACCGGCGAATCGGCAATCTGCTTCATCCGTTTTCCGGAAATAAAAAATGAGTGTTTATCGCCGGCTGCCCTTAGCTTCGCTGTATAAAAATTGTAAAGTGCCTGCTTGCTGATAGAATCGTTGGCGGTTAACGATAACATTTCGCTTTCCTCCTGTATGCTTCGCCAATCTAATTTGTCGCTATACATAGATTTATTTTTCAGTATGGTGAAAACTTCTTTATTTAATTTCACCGTAGTACGGCTAGGTGAATTGCTTTGGCTATAAACGGGGTTATAAAGTAAACCGCATAAGATGATTAATAAATAGGCAGGGATTTTCATTAGTTTCTGTTTAGATATAATTAATGTAAAACTATAAAGTATTGATATAATTTTAAAGACGCGGAGTTAATGGAAAAGGTTGCATAGGAAATGTATTAAATGGTTTTACCGGTCATTGCTATTGATAAGAACAGCATCTGAAAGCATATAATCGGATATATAAAATTCCCTGGATCGTTAATAGCACCGAAGATAAGTTAGATATTTTGATACGGTACACCATTAGGTGAATAGGTGACTATGCAGATATTGTTTTAACCCCACCTGAAGAAAGTGATTATAACCCAAAAATACCTAATCATATTTTATAAAACGGGAATAATAGGCTAGGGAACGATTACAAATTGACCAGGAATATTACCCTTGATCCGCAGCTCAATCATCTCATTGCTCCAATATTTTTTTTCTGTGGTTTGATCCCCAGTGATGTAGCGCCTCAATTACCTTTTCTAGTGTAAAAACATAATCTGTTGCCGTATATTCTACCAATACAGGCGATTCGTCATAAACAGTACGTTTGATCAGCTGATGTTCCTCCAGGTCTTTCAATTCTTTAGCCAGAACCTTAGAGGAAATTTTGGGAATGCTCCTTTCTATTTCTCTGAAACGTTTGTTGCCGCTCATGATGGAAATAATAATGAGGATTTTCCATTTACCACTGATCACATCAAGCGCGTCACGTACTGTCAGCATTCTTGCTAAACATTCATTTTTGGTATTGTCAGGAAATTTTTCTGTCATATCGCTTACGTTAAGGTAACTGCTTACATTTGGGTAACTGCTTACAAAATGTAAGCTAATGTACGTATTTTTGTATGAATAAAAGCCGTTCAAAATTTAAATGGGTTTATACAAAAATGGAATGAAACAAATATAGCTTCACAACAAGGCAAGACCGTTTCCATAACAGGAACTTAAAAATGACGGGCATAACCTATGTTTTCAATCAATATTAAGCTATAACAATCCAAACCATTTTAAGATGGAACACCTATACAAAATCAAACTAGACAATCTATTCCAACAATCAAATTAAATCAATTAAAAATGACAAAACAGATCGACTTCTCCCAGAATCCTGATAAAAAGGCAAAACGCATCTATTGGATCACCACCATTCTTACAATGGCCTTAATTATATTGCCATCGTATTTCGCACCGAGAGCATACCTCATCCAGACGACCAAAAACTTACAGTTTCCAGATTATTTCCCACTTGAACTGGATATCCTGAAAATGGTGGGAGCGATCACGATTTTAGTTCCGGCTATTCCAACGATGTTAAAGGAATGGGCCTACGTGGGCTTCGGAATCCTCTTGTTGTCTGCAAGTCTGGCGCACGGCATGGTGGATGGATTTGTAAAGGGTGTTGCCCCGCTTATTCCGTTTGCATTGCTTACGGTGTCTTATTATTATTTCCGAAGACTGAATTATGAAAAATAATGTGCTGTTTGTAGTTTTTTCGTGCTATTCTTCATCGCCTGTGGTCAGGAAATGCAACAGAACTAACCCACAGAAACAAAAAATATAACGATGGAAAATAAAATGAAAATAGAAATATGGTCGGATATTATGTGTCCGTTCTGCTACATCGGAAAACGGAATTTTGAGAAAGCTTTAGCCGGGTTCCCCAATAAAGACCTCGTTGAAGTAGAATGGAAAAGCTTTCAGCTTGATCCCACAATGCCCGAAGCACCAAAATATCAGGATGATATGTATATGTTTGTAGCCGACAGGAAAGGCATGAGTTATGAGCAATCTAAAACGAGGCACCAGGACCTGATACAATACGCAAAAAGTGTGGGGCTTGAATATAACCTGGATAAGGCTTTGGTTACCAATTCAATGAAAGGCCACCGCATTATACAATTTGCCAAAACAAAAGGGTTAGGTGAAAAAGCCGAAGAAATTTTGTTTTTTGCCTATTTTACAGCGGGTAAAAATTTAAATAACAGTGCTACACTAGTTGAGTTAGGAAAAGAAATCGGTTTAACAGAAAGTGAGGTTTACACAGCCCTCACAGATCCTTTGTACCTGCAGAAGGCAGAAAGCGAAAGCTACGAAGCTCAGAGTTTAGGCGCTACAGGCGTTCCTTTTCTCGTACTAAACCGCAAATACGCCATCGCAGGTGCGCAACAACCCAACCATATTCTGCAAACTCTTGAAAATTCCTTTGCCGAATGGCAGAAAGAAAGCCCGCAGACCGCATTGAATGTAACAGCTGGAAAAGTATGCACACCTGACAAAGAATGTCATTAACCGTTAAATGACTTTTTCGCTAACGATTTTAAGTAACTAAATAAAAAAGATGCATGATTATTTTGCATTTTCAGCTATACATCGTAATATTGCGATATAAAATTATGGGGCTTACAAAATCAGAAATATTTACAGATGAGCAGAACCAGCTTTCTGCTCTATTGAAAGCAATTGCCCACCCGGCCCGGATTGCCATCCTGCAACGGATTATTATATCAAACACCTGTATCTGCGGGGATTTGGTGGGCGAACTTGGACTGGCGCAAGCAACAATATCCCAGCACCTTAAAGAATTGAAACTAGCCGGCATCATTCAGGGCACGATAGAAGGTGTAAGCGTTTGTTACTGCATCAACCCGAAAACATGGAAGTTGTTAGAGGAACAACTTGGTGGATTTTTGGCCTCTTATAAAGGTGAAACGACCTGCTGTTAACCTTTTTTTAACCATATCAATCGTTAAATTGCAATAATACTATAAATATACAAATCATGAAATTATCGGAGATAAAAGAAATTTTAGCTGCAGCTGAAGGCGTAAATTTTAAACTGGAAAACGGCAACCCGGTGCCTGAACATTTCCATGTAACCGAGGTCGGAATTATTACAAAAGACTTTATAGACTGCGGCGGAACCGTTCGCCACGAAAAAGTAGCTAATTTCCAGTTATGGGATGCTGATGATTATGAACATCGCTTAAAGGCCAGCAAACTGCTTCACATTATCTCACTTTCGGAAGAAATTTTGGGGATGGAAGATCTGGAAATTGAAGTGGAATATCAGGCAGAAACCATTGGTAAGTATGACCTTGGGTTTGATGGAAAAAACTTTCTTTTATTGGCAAAAAAAACCGCTTGCCTTGCAATGGACAAATGTGGCGTTCCAGCTAAAAAGCAAAAAATTGAAATGGTAAATCTGGCCTCAGGTTCAGCATGTACGCCTGGTGGAGGGTGCTGCTAATTTAGATATAACGATGAAGGCAAAACTTTTCCATGCAATAGAAAGTGTGGTGAATACCATGAAGTTTGATAATATCACATCAGAACGCAAAGCGGTATTACAGCCCTTGATTGATTTTATTCAACATAAACACCACACAAAAAGTGAAATCAGGCTTAATCTGATCTGTACCCATAATTCGCGTAGAAGCCATCTCTCGCAAGTTTGGGCGCAAACAGCAGCAACTTATTATGGGATTAAAAATGTATTTTGTTACTCTGGAGGAACAGAGGCTACGGCCTTATTTTCCGTAGTTGTGGAAACATTGAGGCAAATGGGGTTTCAGATTCAAATTATCGCCGAAAGCAATAACCCCATATATGCGATAAAATATAGCGATAATGAACATCCTGTAATCGGCTTTTCGAAGACCTACGATAATCACTTCAATCCTTCGGGAGGATTCGCTGCAATAATGACCTGCTCACAAGCTGACGGCGGATGTCCCTTCATTTCCGGGGCTGAAAAGCGTATTCCAATAACTTTCGATGACCCTAAAGCATTTGATCATACACCACAGCAGGCCGAAAAATATCAGGAAAGAAGTCTGCAGATCGCAACAGAAATGTTCTACGTCTTTTCACAAATCAAATAAATATGGCTGCAAATACATGTACCCCTGCGGCGGAACGTAAAAAATTGGGCTTTCTAGACCGTTACCTGACTTTATGGATTTTTCTGGCGATGGCTATTGGCGTATCTATTGGCTTTTTGTTTCCGTCATCATCAGGTTTTATTAATTCTTTTTCCAGCGGAACAACCAATATTCCGTTGGCAATCGGACTAATACTAATGATGTACCCACCGCTGGCCAAGGTCAGGTATGAAAAAATGGGGGAAGTTTTCCGCAACACGAAGGTGCTGGGTACTTCGCTGGCCTTAAACTGGATTATTGGTCCTGTACTTATGTTTACACTAGCGGTTGTGTTTTTACAGGACCATCCCGATTACATGACCGGCCTGATCCTGATCGGCCTCGCACGCTGTATCGCAATGGTGGTGGTTTGGAATGAACTGGCAGAAGGCAACAGGGAATATGCAGCCGGTCTGATTGCGCTTAACAGTATCTTTCAGGTGTTACTCTATAGTTTTTATGCCTATCTCTTTATTACAGTACTCCCACCGCTGTTTGGTATTGATGGATTATCGGTAAACATTACCATTATTGAAATTGCAAAAAGTGTTGGGTTTTACCTGGGTATTCCCTTTGCCGCCGGGCTGATCAGCCGGTATGTTTTGATCAGGCTTAAAGGCGAGCAATGGTTCCAGCAGAAGTATATACCGTTTATTTCGCCAATAACCCTGATTGCGCTGCTTTTTACAATTGTGGTGATGTTCAGTCTCAAAGGGGAACTTATTGTGCAGATACCAATGGACGTAGTACGCATTGCCATTCCGCTGGTCATCTATTTTGCCATCATGTTTATCACCAGCTTTTTTGCAGGGAAGAAAATGGGGGCCGATTACGCCCAAAGTACTTCCATTGCCTTTACTGCAGCAGGTAATAACTTCGAACTGGCCATAGCAGTCGCTATCGGAGTTTTTGGCATTAATTCCGGTCAGGCATTTGTGGGAGTAATTGGGCCACTGGTCGAGGTACCTGCGCTCATTGCATTGGTAAATGTCGCCTTTTGGTTTAGAAAGAAATACTATGGAATTGTCAAAGCATCCTGACACATATATTCTTGCCCCATCTCAACAACCATTTCTCGCCCTTCGGACGACGTAATTGGTCATCATTTATTCAACTGAACGGATGCTGAATCAATGTATTTTATCAGCATTTGAACTTAAAAATCTGATGTAAACCTTATGGCCCATAAAAGCTGCCCGAAATTTTGCATTCCATTTGAGAACGTAACAGCCCTCGCGAAAAGTATTTTAAAAAAACTAGTCAATTTCCGACTCTCTAAAATCACCATTTAGCATGGTCGAAAAAGAGTCTTAATGTGTTATAAAAACCAAAACAAAGCCTTTAAAATCAATGATTTGCGCGACAATGTTCTGGTTTAAATCTAAGGAAGTGGTCCCGACGAAACCAGAACAAGCTTTATTTAAATAACTTTCTGACTATCAAATGCTTGCAAAATACAATTCCGACTCACTAACTGTCAAAATGACTGTTTTTTGGCTCAAATATTACTTCTCAAATTTAATAAATCAGTTTAATAATACAAAAGAAACTCATTTTTAATCTATACATTTAATCAAATTATAGCTAAAAAACTAGCCTCCAAAAAGGAAAGTGCTAAGTATCATTGAAAGGGTTCGAGCCCCATCAGCCACCGGGTGATGGGTGTTTTTAAAACAGACACTCCGAATATACATGCTGTAAGGTCCGCCGGAAAAATTGACTGGATGGTTCACAATGTTTTAAACCCAAAGGCAAAGACATACAATTTGTGTCGCCAAAGACATAAAGCTATTTTTTAGTCCTGAAATCTTTTATTAATTTAGAGCCGTCGCAGATCATTACCAGATCTGCTTAACGCTCAAACTCCAAAACATGATTTACGTTCACAAAAGCCTTTCCGCTGCGCCGAAGGTATTTACCTCCACCGAAATGGATAGTGCAAAAAGGCAGATCGCAGCTTTTTACAGCACCGTTCCCGGGAAACGAAAACAGCAGCGCTACCCAGATACTTTTATCGGAAAAATCCGAAATGAGTTTTTGCCACATCTGCGAGAAGAGTTCCATGGCAAATGCGCTTACTGTGAGTCCCCGATATTACTTGCGACCACCCACTCAGAATACGACCATTTCCGTCCAAAGCAGTATGCGAGAAACCTGGATGGCCAGCCATCTGAGGAACATTATTGGTGGCTGGCTTATGAATGGCAAAATATTTACTATTCCTGCACGAAATGCAATACCTATAAATCTACCTGGTTTCCGGTCGAAGGCCCAAGGGCTGGGCGTGAAGATGAATATTTTAGCATAGCCCGTGTCGAGGAGCATCTTTTAGTTGATCCTTGTTCAGATGATCCGGATTTGCATTTTATCTATAAGGAGGATGGTTTTATTGTCGGGAACGATCACAAGGGGCAAGTATCGATTGACATCATCAAACTCAACCGTGCAGAACTGGTCGAGGAACGTCGAAGAGCATTGGAAAGCATTGAATATACCTTCGATGAATTTAGGCGTATCCAGGAAATCACTCCTTTGGCTTTCAGTACCTGGGATGGGTTTTTAACCGAATGGCGTGAGATATTTTCAGATAACTCTCCTAGACCCTACCTGGGTATACAACGTTACTTCATCAGAAGATTACTCAAAACCTATCAGCTTGATGATTACTTTATTAACCGAAACTTCATATTTTCTTCTGAAGAGGAATTTGATGATCTACCGCTTAGAAACCAGACCGACATTCCCAAAATTATTGATTTTGACGACACTTTCGATTCGGAAACCGGACAGACAGTGAGCGCGAATCTCCAGCAATCCATACATATTTTCATTGAGAAGCTCGAACTCCAGAATTTTAAATGCTTCGATCAACTAACCATAGAATTCAGCACCACCGACAAGGCTACCGCGTTGACAGATGACGAAAATTCAAGCGCTGAAGCGCCATGGATACTCTTTCTGGGCGAAAACGGGGTCGGGAAAAGCAGTATCCTGAAAGCCTTTACGATCGGATTGGCCGGCAGAGAATACCTTGCTGAGCTCGGCCTTACCGGCGTCGATCTATTAAAGGACGGCGAAGATACCGGATTTATAAAATTACACCTGGTTGGCGGAATTGCCCCGGTACACGTTACCTTTACACGCCGCGCACTGACCAGTAACATTGCACTTCCGCTGATCAATTTTGTCGCCTATAATGCCATCAGGCCAAAATACACCCCTCCACATATCATTGCGGAAAACAGTGACCATCGGGGAGCGAAAGCGAGAAGCCTGTTTGATTTTACCAGCTCATTTATCGACTGTGAGGCCTGGCTGCAGGCATTGCCCGAGGACCGGTTTGACCGGGTAGCACTGACGCTGAAAGATCTGATGTCCCTTCAAAACGAGGATCAGATCGCAATGGAGGATGGCAGGGCAATCGTAGAAATCGGTGGGCAGCAGCTTTCGGTCGACAAGTTAAGTGACGGATACCAGTCCATATTTTACATGGCGATCGACATCATGGCAGCAATAGAACTTGAAGGCCTTCCTTTTGAACTATCCGAAGGAATGATCATTATCGATGAAATCGGTGCCCACCTTCATCCGCGCTGGCGAATGGAGGTCGTGGGTAAACTCCGAAAAGCCTTCCCGAAAATGCGTTTCGTGGTCAGTACACATGAACCCCTGTGCTTAAGGGGGATCAAGATGGGGGAGGCCGTTGTGCTGGAAAGAGATGAGGATTATAATATCCGTTTGCTTACCGATCTGCCTGATCCATCCCGTTTACGGGTTGACCAACTGCTGACCTCAGATTTTTTCGGCTTACACAGTACCATGGACGCTCAGACCGAAAAAAACTTCAGCGAATATTATGATCTGCTGGCAAAAAAAGAAAACGAACTTACCACAGGTGAGCGGGAACGTCTTATAGAACTCAGGCAGGTAATCCCGAAAATCCGTAACCTTGGGGACAGCGAACGCGATAACATCATTTACGATGTGGTCGATAAACTGCTTGCGGAAAAGAAAGCACACGATCCATTTAGATCGGTCCAAGAGATCAAAAAAGAGACATTTGACCGTCTGCAAAAAATCTGGAACATCAATTAATTCATTATGATTTTTGTTGACAGAACAACGGTAGCAGCACCAGCTGTGCTGACCGTTGCGGGCGGAAAAGGATTGGACGAAAAGAAACAGGCAATTATTAATTTTCAGCCAGGCGGTCCGGGGAAAAAATTCACATTCAAAGCTTACACTGATGATTCGGTAAGGGATGCGTTAACGGTACTTTTCAAGAAAAAATGCGCCTATTGTGAGAGTACCTTTGTGCACACCTCTTTCAAAAATATCGAACATTTCAGGCCAAAATCGAAAATTGCCGAAGGGGTTCCATTAAAGCCTGGATATTACTGGCTTGCCTCGGACTGGGATAATCTATTTTTAGCATGTACATTATGCAATTCTCAGCAAACGCATGCGATACACGGCTCTGCAATAGTGGAAAGTCTTGGGAAAATGGATCAATTTCCCCTTCATAACTTCAGCCACGTTCGCGATCACCGAATTGGTATCAGCACCGAAGAGCCTCGACGGTTACTGATTAATCCCTGTAAAGAAGATCCTGAAAAGTTTTTGTCCTACGGCAATGATGGGAATATCTTGCCGAAAGGCCAACGCGGCTTGGTGCGTCTCAAAGGAGAAAAATCGATCCGGGTTTATGCCCTCCAGCGTATAGATCTGATCGATGAACGAAAGAAAGTCCGCATAGCCATCGAACGGCAGCAGCAAAACGTCATCGACTATACTCAATATTTTCTAACGTTTGCAGATAATAACCCGATACTGGCGGCCTCTTTCGAACTTAAGATCGACGAACACATGGACATTTTGAAAGAATTTATGGACCCCAATGCACCATATTCTGCCATGGCAAAAGAAATGATCACAAACTTTATAGCCAACCAAAAGCGTCTACTTACTCCCAAGGTCGTTTAACACTATAAATGGTAGAAAGCATCGTTCCAAGGAAAACGTGCCAACCCGATCCCTGATAAAAATGGAAAAAACCAACACAACCTGTTACGACTGGACCAAGTTCCGCCAGTCCGATGTTTATGAAAACATCGTTTCCCGGTGGGAGGACATGCTAGAGGACACCTCGCTGAAAGAACAGGCCTATCAGCAGTACCTGCAGGAACATCCCGCGGTATTTTTGACTTATGAAGAATGCTATCTGGTCATCTCCAGGCTCAAGCTCAGCTCCGAATATGAAACCGATTTTGTAGCGGTCAAAGAACTATAGCAACGGCACCGAATATGAGCTGATCGAAATCGAAAGCCCACATACCAAACTCTTCGACAAAAGCGGAAAACCGACTGCAAAATTCAACGCAGCCCTACAGCAGATCCGGGACTGGAAACGCCTGCTCATGAAAGATAAACAGCTTTTTGCCAGAACCTTTCCAACCGATCACACCAAAATCATACGCGACAGCAAAATCCGGTTCAAAATCATCATCGGAAGAAGAAGCGACGACAGCGAAGAAATGGAAAAACGCCGACAGATCGCAGAACAGGAAAATATCGAAATCCTCTCTTTTGACCGCCTCAGTCAGCTCGCCAGAAGAAGACAGCATTATTTTGACCATGCCGATATCTATTCCGGGCAAATGGACAGCGTACCTTTTTATAAACGCAACGCACTCGGCAACCCTTTTTTCCGCTGCATGAGCGACTCACAGTGGCGCAAGATCTGCAGGACCGGCCATCACCACTTCTATACCGGTCTGCTTGACGAAATCCTGGCCAACCGAACCTATAATGAGCAGTTTGAACATTTTAAAGCGCTAGGATATGAATTGGGCGATAACAGCGCCTAACTTTCAGTAATTGAAAATAATTTTCTTACATTAGTGACCGGTAACTTCGTTAAAGTTTGTGTTCAGTAGCGGTAGGATTCTATAAAAATTACCTCCATTGCATACCGTTTAAACTATAACAATTGCCAGCTAAATTAATTACCCTCAAAAAATGAATAACATTCCACAATTGCCAGAATATCTGGCTAAAGATTGTAAAAGAATCGGTTTTGCACCATTAACAACATGGCTGCAAGAAAATAAAATTACCCTTTCAAAAGGCAGTAACTTCCATGACTCGCTGGCGCTTTCCATAGAGGAAAAAGCGCTGAGCGAAGAACAGCTCAACCAGGCCGTAGCTGAACTGGATGAGAACAGTGACAAAAAAATCTTCCTGTTGAATCTACAACAATTCAAGGATCTGCCATCTGAGAAAAAAAATCTGCTCAAAACCTGGCAGCTGAAATATTCGATCAAGCCAACCACTAAACTCTGGACCAACGGCAAGGTTTCATCCGGTAACCCAACCTTCATCAGCCTTTTCTGGGACGATGAACTCATCAAGATCAAATATTCAGAAATCCAGTACACGGCAGAGATCGACTATGATACTAATAACGTGGTGCGAACGGAAAAGAGGGTGAATGTGATTTATTTGATCGACCCTAAAGACGGCTTTACGCAGGTCAGGATGGATTCTGCTGGAAACATCCATAAGCATAAGAATGATTCCAAGAAAACGTCCGAAGCCGCATATGAAAGGTTTTATAAACAACTGCTTCTGGATCTGTTCCCTGATTTTCAATTCAAGGACTATAGTTTGGTCGCCGTTGCAAATAAGATTGCACTTGTAGAGAAAGACCGTTTTCGGATGAACAAAGGTACCACGACTATTACCAATAATGCCAAGCAAACATTTGCAACGGCGTCCATACAAGGCGATGTGCGGGATCTTCCGGAATACAGTGCAGCCGCATCTAACGGCACAGACCTCTGGCTTGCCGAAGATTTATCAGGCTACTGGGTAGCCCTTGAGTCGGGTGGTGAGCTCAACAAAGATCTTTTTATGCGTATCTATAGAAAAAACGCCCAGTTGCGCGTACAACGCGGCTGCCTTGCAAGGGAACTCAATTATGGAATTAACACGATTAGAGAAATACAAAAATCAGTTTAAGGACCTAAGTGAGAAGATAAGCTCACTGCAGTCTTTTCTGGGAACTTTGGGGGTCGGAAGATCGAACGCGATACTTACCCCTTACGTGGTCTCGGTAAAACTGCATATTCCCGAAACCGATGCTTTTTTCCTCCTGTCGCTCGCGGCGCGGGAAGATATTGTCCACAAAAAATTTCAGGTCTGGACCGAGGACCATAATTTGCTTGGGGATTTTGAAAGCACCAACAGCATTCCCGAAACCCTTACCGATATGCAGAGCGGAAAAGAGGTAGACCGGGACCATTTCTTTGTGGATGTTGTTTTTGAGCTTGAAAAATGAAGGAGCTCAGATTCAGAATAGGGGATGACCTGCTCACCGAGGCGCAGGTCATAGAAAAGATGATCGCTCCTGCAAGCAAATACAAGGGAAGACAGAAAGCACTGTACCTCGAGATGGTCCAGTCAATCTTTAATGACCAAAAAATGAAAAATAAATTAAACACACTGTATGCACCGGCAGGGGGAGTCGTTTTACTACTCATCATCTTAACGATTGCGTTCATTAGTCCTTTTCCAACACGCTTCCAAACCAACGTCTATTGGATCATACTCGCCGTAGGTGCAGCAGGAGCGGCAGCATTGATCCCGGGTTTCTTTGAGTTTAAATACCAAGGTTGGGTGCGTGGAGGTGGGGCACTGGGTGTATTGATCCTGATGTACCTACGAGTTCCGGCGATCGATTCCACCTATCAGGCAGATAGCGGTAACAGTATGGCAATATATCTTGTCGGTGATTCCACTGCCCGCAACGTTCAGTTATTCTCACCTCCATTTGACCGCAACAGTACTGGGAAAATCTCTGCCTACATTTCAAATGTACTGGAAGAGTACGGCAGCAACATGCCTGATACCTCGTATACCTGTTACCGGAAGTCCGACGGTAAAATCTACAAAAATGAGTCCTGCAACGAGCTTAGAGAATGGGAGATTCTGATTATCCCCAACGAGCTGTTGCGTAAGTTTCCAAATAAACGCCAGGCGTATCTAAATGCGAGGAAGCTTACAGTCAAAACGCAAGAATAGAAATTAGGTAAAATGGTGAAATATACAAAAGGACATTTGAACATCTTCCGGTTCTTTATATTGGACTTTAAGTGGGATAACTGATATGCCGATTACTTCAACTACTGTACCAATTGATGCCGACAGTACCGGAAACCGGTGGACGATAACCGATGAAAATGAGCTCGCCAGATTGGTAGGAATCGTTTTGAAATGTGAGTTTGGTCATGCTGAGGCAATCCTTCAGAACTTGGTCATCGCTGCTCCATCATACACGCCAGCAGAAACGAGAAATATGAAAGCCGACGTTAAAAAAGCGTTAACTGTAAAAATCGATGCTGCAACAGGGAAGGAAGAGCGAAGAACACCGAAATGGCATCGCGACGGCCTATTATTCGAAGCTATATCCTGGATTGTGGCCAGAAAACATGCTTCACCTGATACTTTACTTCGCGACCCGCACATTGGCGCAACTACACAGGGTTTGGACGGGCTAATGATTGAACTCAATACAGCCAAAGATGATGTAATTGCCACTACGGTTTTTGAGGATAAATGTACGGAAGATGCAGGGACAACCTTTGCTAATAAAACACTTCCAGCGCTCAAAGAGCACCATATAAAACATCGCAAGGTCTTGGAGAGTGCAACTACTATGCTTCGTCAGGAATTCAAAGCCTCGACACTTAATGCGATGGCGGCCAAAACTATTGGCATTAATATTCGAAAATATCGCTCTAGCCTCACTATCGATATCAGCGAAGATAATCCAACAGCACGCCAGCGCATCTTTAAAAAATATACAGAACTGACAGGAATAAGTCAGTCTGCTAGAATTGGCTGTACTTTCATCACCAGCAATAATATGCGAGACTGGTTTGAAGCCTTCGCAAAAAAAGTAATTTTAACGCTTTGATATGTTTGATCCTGAATCTTCCAGTCTTTTAAGAAGCGCGCCATCGGTTGAGGATATTGACGCTGAAGACTTGCCGCGATTACTAACCGAGATCTATACCCAGCTCGTTACCGAACGGGTTAGAGGAATAAACAGTGATGACACTTTAGGGTTGATTGAGCGATTAGCCCAGATTGGCAATAGGTATGAAAGTATTGCTGTTACAGGTGATGACCCTGAAATTTCAAGGGCTTCAGCATTCGTCGCAGGTAGCGCATACCAAATAATGGCTAAAACCCTTTCAAATCTGGAAGGGGAGTCTGAAAATGATAATGTACTCACGCGTGACCATATCAGTGGCGATATAGCAGCCGCGCTACTTTTTTTAATTTCGCAGCAGCTACCCGATGCCCACGAGGCCATACAACGCTTTAAAGGAGTTGCTCAAACCGAGCCTCTAATCATTCAAGAATTGAGTGATGCGCTTATGGATCTGGTCAAGGAAAATTTTGGAAGTATACTCGAGCGCGCTTCGATGAGAAAGCAGGCGCCATTTCAGCAGAATGAAGAACTCATTGTGACCGACCAAGCTACTACTCATCTCTATGAGAAAATACTGGAAGGGATAGTGCAACTGTCTGCTGTCATCCTGTCGAAGCCCCTGCAACAAACCGACTCACTGGCGATATTTAGACAAGTAATTGCTTTAAGTACCAGGGAGTATGCTATCCCAGAGCTACAAAGTGTTTTCCTATCAACTTACCCTGGACCCGCCCATCTGGCGACGCTCCTTTTGAACCTTGGACAAAGGATGATCGACTCCTCGATTCTTTTATTGCCAGTACCCTCTGGCAGTGATGAAATCAAGTGGCGGGGATGGCTAAATTTCAGGGCATTGAAAAAGCCGCTTTTATGGTTAAATCATCAGATTGCGCTGAAGAAAAACTTTCATGCGCCGGGGCAATCTGCTATTTTGGTGCTCCCAACGGGTGCTGGAAAAACCACCATTTCCGAATTTAAGATAGCAGCAACACTGTCTGCAGGTAAGCGTGTTGTCTTTTTAGCGCCGACTAACGCCCTTGTTGATCAGCTCCGCCGTGACCTGGCTGTTTCACTTCCTGGAAAAATCTTCGATCTGGATACGGATTATGACGCTGACTTGCTGACTACGATCAAAGGCGCATTGCCCGGTTTGACGGTGATGACCCCAGAGAAATGTTTGGCCGTACTCAATTTCAATCCGGCGGCTTTCGATGAGGTTGGTCTAGTGATTTTTGATGAGTGTCATAGTCTTTCAGCTGAGGCCGGAAGTTTACGCAGAGCGCTTGATGGTATGCTAGTTATCCTCAGGTTGACCCCATTGCTGCCAGAACTGGACTTCCTTTTTTTATCAGCAATGATTCAGGATCCTCAAACCTTTGCCGAATGGATTTCTCAGCTTACCACAAAAAACTGTTTTCCGATCGATCTGCTTTGGAAACCGAGTCGGCAGGCAAGGGGGGTAGTTGTCTACCCTTCACAGCAAATCGACGAGATAGAGGCCGCCTCTACGTCACATCAGCACGAGCTCGATCGACAAGCTGTCGCCAAAGGCAAAACGCTCAGCAAAGGCCTACAGACCGCAGCCGGGAAACAGCTATATGCGGTACCCTATGCACTTTTCGGTCTTGTCAGTAACTGGCATCCTGATCGGCCCAACGATATCTGTATCCGAAAACTCTCGGATGATGCCATAGAGTTAAACCATGAATTTTCCAGTTCACGTATTGTGCATGCAAAATCTAACGGCAACGAAGTTTCCAAACAGATCGGAATCGCCGCTGCCAATGGGGGATTAAAGACCATTATCTTCATGAATAACACTGGTTGGGTAAACAAGTATGCTCGGGAATCTGGACAAAAATTAGCTTATCAGGTGCAATATAATGAGCATGAGTCCAAGTTGTTCGCAGCAATAGAAACCGAGTTTGGTCAGCCCGAATGTTCAGTGATGCATAATCTTCTGCGCTGCGTGCCCCATCATGCAGACCTGCTTCCTTTTGAACGGCAATTGGCCGAAAGTTTATATCGAAGGGAAGATGGGGCCAGGATTATCTTTGCGACCACAACCTTATCCCAGGGCATGAATTTACCGGCGCAGGTCGCTATTTTGTCCGCAAATGAAAGAGCCTCGCTTGGCGGCACTTATGTTACGCAGGAGCCGATGAAGGCACACGAGTTGCTTAACGCAGCAGGACGTGCTGGACGTGCTGGATTTCTCGCCAATGGCCTGGTGATTCTAGTGCCGAGAGATCTGCTTAGGTTTTCGGGCACAATACCGGAAGCAAACGCGCAAGGTGTTTTGAAGTCAATTATTCCCCAGGATGAACGCTGCGTTCCGATTATTGATCCGCTTGAAAAAATACTCGATCACCTTCAGAAAGGTTTACAACCCGATGAGGATAGCATTTATCTGTTTTATCGATTAGGTCTCAACCAGAATGCGGGTTCCGTTGAAGGGATGCTCAAACGATCACTGGGTTACTTCATGGCTGCTAAAGCTGGTGAAGTGGCAAACTTTGAAGCAGCAATTTCGGCTATCTCAAAGCAAATTGACAAAATTTCGAGGGATATTAAACTTCCTGATTGGTTAATTCAACTCTCGATACAGTCCGGAATTGATCCAAAAATCCTCGGAAGCCTTTATTCTTCCCTGGCAGAAAACCTAGATCATTTACCCAGTACACTTTCTGATTGGGCAAGTTGGTTACTGAGCTGGCTTGGTCAGCACCCGGAAGCTGGTAGATTCTGTTTTGGTAATGATTTTCAGCCCTTGCAGACTATTGGAGGAGCAGCGAGTTTAAATGCCACAAACTACCAACCGATATTGGAGGTGTTGAAGCATGGCTTGTTAGTCTGGATGAGAGGTGAGACCTTAGTTGAAGTTGAGCGGGCGATGGGTGGAAATTTAACCGGTCAAAAAATTATATGCCCCAAAGCCCGCGAGCTCGCCACAAACGTTGCTCCACGGTGCCTTTCCTATTTCTCGACCTTCATTGTACAGATTGTGAAGAAACTGGCGGAAGATAATGCAATAACACCAGACTATCTTGCGGTACTGGAAGCCATTCCAAGCGCAATTTCACAGGGAGTGGACACCCCGGAAAAATTGGCATTTATGAACCGTACTCGAAGCAGGTACCGTTCCAGAGTCGAAGCCCACAAAAGCTTTATCACGCGCTTTGGAGAATTGGTATTGCCTCACAATATTTCATATGTGGCTCTGGATCAAATGGTTTTTGGTCTGCTTGGGTGATAAAAATAGACTATAAGCCAGGTTTTTTGCACAAAATACCGTTAAACAGATCAAATTAACCTCTTTAAAATGACATATAAAGTTTTTATTTCTAGCCAAAATAATCCTTCAATTATTCTGGGGGGTATTTCAGCCATTACCCTTACAAGAAAATTGGAATCAAGATTTTTTAGATTATGAACAAAAGTGCCCACCACGATTTTCGAGCTTAATTGCCTTCAGATGTATTAATGAATAAACTATCAAGATTTACAAATGTCAATTAGCAATATATTATTCCATAAATATGATCAAATGCTGCCTCCCAAATTTGAGGGAGGGCTTTTGATTTTTCTTCTTTATGAAAAAATATCGACTGGTGAACTTGATTCGAGTTTTTCAACCGTAGATATCAAAAACGCATTGATTGAAATATCCAATATCAATCATATCGAAATACCGCAAACAGAGCGGATAATTAAATCTCTCCTTAATTATTTCTTGAGGCATCATCCGGATCAACCAGGAGAATATCACCTTACTGATTTTGCCGAGTCCCTCGTAGAAATGTTAAATAGGAAATTAAATAATCCATATAAGTCTCTAAAACTAAAAGAAAGTTTTGAAAAATATTTTTCAATTCGACATAACGAAATCAGTTCCGCAGACGATATGGAAACGAAATTCGGAAAGGAATTTATCGAGGGGCATAAAAATATTATTCGCCACCATTTAGATGCTCTTGACGAGGAAATGCAGGAGGCCTACTTAAAGCTTAGGGATATTTTACATGCAGAAGAAACAGATGCGACCAAAATGGTTTCAAATTTTGCGCTAACATTCAAGAAGTTTGGCGAGAGAGCAGAGGATATCAACCATGCAATAGCACAAAAAGATAGATTCCTTCGCGACCTCCGCAGGATAACAGATAACTTTTATAATGACTACACCAGTTTCCCGATACCTCTAACTGAACAAGGTAGATCAGAGAGTGAAAAGCTAGCGAAAGACTGGCGTAGATGTGCCGAGATTTACCAAGAGATTGAGTTTTTTTTTACAACGATAGATAAGAAAATTGCCAATATAAATAGGCAAATCTATTATGCAAGTGGGAAACTAACCGAACTTCAGGAAAACTTTTCTGCAAGAGCCAAGATGAAACTAGCAGTCAAATTATTATTGAAACTCTCCCTTGATTATGCCAGAGGCAGCAGAGATGAGGTTATTTTTGATAAGAGATTTCCAATAAGGGGACATGTCCATGAGCCACAAAGATTTTTTACGCCGGGTAGACATGAATTCCTACCCGAAAGGGAAAGCAACGTGATTGAACAGGATGATGATGCCGAATACGCAGAAGAGGTGGCGAGAGAGTTAGATATTGAATTGGATAGGGATGAAAAAATTCAACATTGGATAGAATTCGGCAAGGAACTCATCACACAGGAATCAATAACCATGAGCTCTTTTATGGATCAGATTATGAAATCCGAAAATGATTTAATTATCGCCTATAAAGTCGCATCTGAAATTATGGAGTACGCTAATGAGAATGGTTTTGATATTACCATCGAACAGAATTTGGTAAAGTTGAGTAATGAAGAAATATATTTATGGAAAACGAATTTAAAACAGATAAAGACTACGGATTTTTAAAAGAAGAGATCGTTGAAAAATATTTTTCCGATATCAATTTTTATCTATTATCTGGCAAGCATATGGGCATGTTGGAAAGCTATAGTCTTTTCGCAGTCATTGATGATTATTATGAAAATTTTAGACTTTTTTATCTTAATTTATATAAGCTCGAGCTTGTTAAAGCAACCTTTGATATGGACTCATGGTTCTATCTAGATTTCTTCGATGAAGGACATGGAAAGCTTTCTGATCCATCTCGCTTCTTGACTTTGACAGCATTTCAAACTATTACAGGGCTGATGCTCTTCGATATGTATTATACCGGCTACTTTCAGAAAAACAAAATAGTCACCTGGTCTGATATAAGACAGACAATTTTGGAAGGAGACCATTGGGAAAGCTTCCAGAAATTGCTTTTCGGCACACTCCGAGAACATTATACAGATCAAGAGTGGAATTCTGCTGAACGAAAATTTCGTGATGCAGTTCAACGTTTTGAGAAATTGGGCTGGGTTGTTAAAAAAGGTAACCAAGCACAGGAGCTCAATTTTGAGATCCGTTCCTCCATCTTCCGGTTGGGTGAAATTTATGGAAATGAACTTAATGATATAGACAAATTCGTTCAATATATGAAAAAAGAGGAAGCCTGATGAATTATCCAAAGATATACTCCATTTCAACTGTCGGAATATTGAAGCACTATATCCACGACTACCTTTTACATCCTATCAGGACAGATATTATTGGGCCAAATGGCGTTGGTAAATCTATAATAGCCGATCTACTGCAACTAATGTTCGTATATGATACTGAGAACATTAAATTTGGTACAGATAGCCTAAAAAATGATCAGCGTAGCATAAATACCCTTCCATACCAAACCAGCACAGCATACTGTTTCTTAAATGTTGAACTTTCTGCAGGCAAATTTATTATAATTGGGATAGCAATCAGTGCTGTCAAAGGCACTAGAATAGTACCTTTTGTAATAACCAAGAGTGCAGAAATCGACACAATGCCAATTGATCAACTCACTCTCGATGAAGATGAGGTGATTTTTTCACGCGACCTACTAGCAAATAAAACTATTCCCGTACTCCAGGATCTCACAAGAAATCTGTTGAAAAAGGGACTTTATACCAATGTTTTTCGAACCAAGGATGAAGTAAACCGCTATTATAAATTTTTATTCGTTAAAGAGGTTTTGCCAATTAACCTTGCCATAGATAAAAATCTCAAAGCGTTTGCGAAAGTAATTCAGTCCTTTTCCAAAGCCAAGACCTTGGACCTCAGTAAAGACAAAATTTCAAAAAGTTTACAGGAATTTTTATTCGAAGAATCCGACAAAGAGATTTTAGATCATTATGCATTGCAACAGGAAAGTCTTGACAAAATTCTCCGAGAATATGATACCTTAAATAAGTACATCAAAGTACTAACCGATAAACAAAATAAGCTTTCCAGTCTAAAAGAAATGGAGCTTAGCTATGCTACTGCTCACAAGAACTATAGAAGACGGGAAATTGTTCAGCTTGCAGATCATCTCAAAATGCTAAAGGAATCAGGAGATCAAGCAAGAGAAGCTTTACGGTTATTTGGAGACGAGGTAGAGATTCTTAAAGGCAAACTTGAACGTTTTCCGGAAATTGAAGATTTCCTGGAGAAGAGGATGGTTCTCGCAAAAAACAATCTTGACAACTACGGTTTATATTTGGATTACCAGAAGACAATAGACGAGCTTAACCAGGGCATTGATGCGATGGAACTCAATAATCTACCAGTTTTTAATGAAGATTGGAGGACAGCATGTTCGTCCATCATGGTAAAGAATCATTCAGCTTCAGAATTCATTGACGGATTAATTTATGTTAACAGATACTTAACAAAATACCCAAATCCAAACGATATTAAAAATGCTTGGGAGTTACAAAATCGGTTGTTGCAACAAGTTTCAAACGCATTGAACTCTGAGCGGGAAAAACTCGAAAAGACCTACAGCCTACTCAAGAACCAAACCGAGAAAAGCTTGTTTGCCTGGTGTGCCAATCAAAATATTCCATGGAGTGATGACCAAAAGGATTTGCTTTTACATTTCTTTTCCGATCCAATTTCAAAACCCGATGATCCTCTTATCAATTCAAGATACCTGCATCCGGAGCGCTTATTTTTGAACCAAGCTGTAGATATGGACCGTGAGGAAAATGGCTTTTGGCTAAATATTGGCTCATTGTCGGAATTTATTCAATATAGGCCTGAGCAACGTCTTGAAATGGAAAATAACGGAGGAGTACCTCTTGCCTTTATTCTGGAGAAACTATCACAGGATATTCTAAATGTAGATCAAAAGTTAGCTGAACTCGCCAAAATAAATAAGGGACAATTATTTGATACAGAAATTTTGGATCTGGAAGTTGATCTATCTTTGATTAATTATGACGTTGTAGAAAAGCTAGAATCTAAAATGTCTTATCTGGTTCAATGGCAAGAGAAGCTTCAAGATTTGAAAATATTGCGCAAGATGGCAAATGAAGACCTTTTGCTAACAAAAATTGACCTACCGCTAAATTTAGAAAAATTTGGTTCAGGGCCACCTCGCGCCATTCTAAGAGTAATTGTCGATCAGTTTCACAAAAGACAGCTAAGACTCACAAAAGCGAAAGCACAATTGACGATAACCTTAAATACAACGCAAAATAAAATCGATGAGATCAATAAGGATTTTGAAAAGCAGACTATCAATCTGCAGCTTGGGAACGATGAATTGATGGAGATGTCAAAAAAATATTTTGCCGAGTTTGCGGAAAATGTGGATCTCGACTTGGTAATTGAGGGCAGTATTGATCAACTGAAACAGGATTATGAAGATACTTACCAAAAATATAGGGATAACTATAGAACCATAATCATTCAATACTCTGAGAACGGTAATGAAAATCCAACTGGAACCGCTAATGAACTAGATAGAAATACATACAGTTTCACCGTCCTTGAGCAGGCTCTGCTAGGAATGAAAATCCTCTCTACAGATAAGATTGGTGATGCCCTGAACGATGCAAATCGGAACAGACTCTCTATCGCCGACGGAATAAGGGATAATATGTTGAAAGTATTTGAGAACACTTTGAAAAGATATCGAAGTTATGAGACCCAAATCCAGAGTTTAAATGATTTTTTTCTTGGTAGAATAATCAGCAACAGATTTTATTTCAATCTGGAATTCGACGCTCATCCGGTTTTGAAGATTGAATTTTTAGAGCAGCTAAGTTCTGAGCTAAGGACAGCTGCAAGAGAAGGAGAGATTCAGTTTGACCAATCAATCGATAGTTTTATAGAAACATTCTTTCAAAAACTGACAAAAATGAATGAGCGGATTCCAATCGCAAAACTCCTAAATCCAAAATCATATTTCAAAATCAATATGAGCCTTACCGACGAAAATAAAAAGGAGATTCCAGGAAGCACCGGAGAAAGTTATTCCGCCATTGCACTGCTGGGAATTGCAAGACTTTCTATTGTTCAAAAAGTTCCTAGAAAGGGGCTGCGATTTATAATTCTGGAAGAGATAGGGAGCTTGGATAAGAGTAATTTCAATACCTTTCCCGAAATCGCGAAAGAGTTTGATTATCAGATTATTACTATGGCGCCTCATCCTTTTTCTGCCGGGCTCAGCGATGAATGGTATGCGCACCACCTTATCAAAGGAAAAGGTGATAAAAATATTAACTTTTTCCCTTCAGCATCTTATTTTAAAACTAAAAGAAATAGAACAGATCTCAATGTTTACCTTAAAAAGGTTTCTGCATGAATTGGATAGTTTTAACAGCTCTTAATGCCCTTTACGAAAAGGGAGAAGTACCTCAAAAGTCAACGTTAAATTCTAATGGAGAGTTTCTATTTTTGAAAAATTCTCTACAACTAATCGAATTCAAAGGTAAAAAGATCTTTGCCGAATCTGGCTTCAAAGAACATTATATACATTTTTACAAAGATGCTTACCAGGAATACCTTAAATTCTTGGGTGACTTCAATCTCGTCAAACCCCAGACTCGTTATGAGGAATCAGACATAAAAATTCTAATGGATATTCGCCGATTGCGTAAAGATGGAACGCTAGATTTCCTTAGAGAACAGATACTCAAAGCGAATGAGTCCATGAGAGGATTATCACAGATGTTTTTTAAGAACGATAAGTATTTAGAAAACAAGCCCTCGATAATAAATGCATTAAAACTTATTCTTGATATAGAGGTATTCTCCAATGAAAAGGATCAGCAATATATGTACAAACTTGAAGTTAAAAATCCAAAAATGGTTGTTCTTTGCGAAAATATTGATTTCCTGACCAAACCAAATCGACCGAGAGAGTATGGTATTGAGCTTTGGTACGCGGGTGGAAAAAATGTTGCAAAACTGGAGTTTTCTGAGACTAGGTCATTACCTATCTACTATTCGTGTGACTGGGACTATGATGGGATATTTATAATTTACCCCCTAGTTCGAAAGCATATACCCGAAATTGCTTTGCTCACTCCGAAAGGACGACCAAGGAGCATTAAGGAAACTGAGCATAAAAGTCTTTGGAAGAAAGGTCTTGAAGAAAACAATACTCTAAGTCTCGATGAAACACAAAGTTCCATCTTGACCAAACTTATTGAAAATGATCAATGGATAATTGAAGAATCAAATGACCTTATCGCCGTTTTAGGAATTGAATCCACATGATGAGTAGAATTGTTGCCAATTAAGAAAAGAAATAAAAACAGTAAGAAATTAATTAACTCTATCATCTGCTGTTTGTAATTATTAGCAACAGTATTATTTTTTAATCATTCTTTTAAGCTCCGATAACGTTAAAGTTTGGTTCTTTTTTCGATGCACCATAGAATGGCAATTAGGACAGAGTACTACCATATCGGTTTCAGGGTTTACGAGGCGTATTCCTTGACCATCAGAAAGAGGTTTGGTATGATGAACATGGATAAAACCCATTCGCCATACTTCTCTTTAAAGTTAAAACCGCAACCCATGCAAGTGAATCCGTGGATTTCCATTGCTTTGTCACGTAACTTGTTGTCTCGCTCATACTTTGTTGAAAGTGTTTTTTTGTTATTACCTTCATAGCTTGTATATGCTTCGGATTTTCCCTGTTGGCCATCATTCGTTGCGTTTTGACTATTTAAATTAGACATGGATATAATTTTATCATATGTACCTTTATCTTTGGGTCTAACGCCATTTCTCCAATAATTTTTAGCTTTTAAAGTGGGGATAGTCTCAAGATAACCAATTTTTAGTTTGCTTAAAACAGGTTGATCAAAAGCCTGAAAATTTAAAATTTGAGCGTAATAATCACCTTTTGCTGATGTTGTATCTTTTTCTGTGTTTCCAACTTCACCAATCCCAAAATAGTAAGCTTTATCAGTCATTCTTTTTGAGGCGAAAGCTTTATCCTGCATAACTCCCTTGTAATAAATTACCCGGGCACCCCTAGTTAGATATTTTAGATAACTTTTAGGGAAGTTGATACATTTTTCCTGTCTCATCATTCCATTGCGAAATATCATTTTCAACTATTACAGTATACATTTAAGAAGTAAAATATTAAGTATTGAATAGCTAATTATTCAGACAGAGTTTTTTCAGGCAAAAAATCCCTTGGTGAAATCCCAAAGTGAGCGGCTAATTTATCGATGTGAGAGAGGTTATATTTGGCTCGATTTTTTGGACTTTCAATATTTGTAATAAATGTTCTTTTCACACTCAAAATAGTAGCAATATCCTCTTGCTTAAGATGGTGCCTATCTCTTAGCTTAATGACAAAGTCTATTACATACTGATCGATTTCAGAAATATTTATCTCTTCCTGCATACATTATAAAAGGATAAAAAAAATAAAAAAGAAATGACATACAGGTATTACATATTTTATTTATATTCGTTTATTATAATTAGGTATAAATAAGAGTTTTGCAACTCCATTCTCACGTCGTTGATGCAAAACAGTAGATTTATACCCACTTCTTATTTGTTTGTGTTATTTTAGCATTTCTAAATAAGAGTGGGTTTCTGCTGTAAATCCGTATCAACATAAGGCGTGAGAACTAAACTGGAGTTACGGTATGTGGAAACCCACTTTTATAGTCTCTACACCAAGCAAGACTCGTAGCCCAATACGAGTATGAATTTTAAACCAACACATCTTTTTAATCACCTTATTTCTTTGGTGATCTGCGCCCCAGAATAGCTCTATAAAATAAGGCAGGGAACCCTAATGGTTAATGATAGAAATAGAATAGGTTCTTATAATGCTCCCTGCCTTATTTTTCGCTCCTTTTCAAGGATTATCTCTTCTAAAACCAACTAACCGATTTCATGAAAAAAACGATAAAAATAGTCGTAATGGCTTTGCTATGCCTAAATTTTTGGGCCGAAGCACAAACTGTTCCGATAAAACTCGCCGGAACCGTGAGGGATAAAGCGGGGAAGCCTATTGCCGGTGCAATTATAAAAACCTCTGAAAAAGAAAGGATAACTTTCACAGATAAAGATGGAAAGTTCAGCTTTACGGTTGACAAGCCAGATGGAATGCTTACGATAAGCAGTGTAGGTTACCAGACAGTTAATACTCCTTATGGACCACAATTTATGTTGGACATTATCCTGAATGAGACAGCAGAGGCTCTTGATGATGTAGTGGTGATCGCCTACGGCACAACTACAAAAAAGCTTAACACTGGCGCTATCGGAAAGGTAAGCGCTTCAGAAATTGCGCTTCAACCTGTGTCAAATCCGCTAAGTGCATTGCAAGGCAGGATACCAGGACTTGCCATCACACAAAATAGCGGCATCAATGGCGCTGGACTAAAGGTACAGATCAGAGGCCAGGGATCGCTGATGCAGGGCTCTGAACCATTATTTATTATCGACGGCATTCCCTTTTCCCCGGGCAACAATTCCATCAACACCGTTACCAATGCAACAGGAAGTAGTGGAGTGAGTCCCTTCAATACAATCAACCCTTTGGAAATTGAAAGTGTTGAAATCTTAAAGGATGCTGATGCGACATCAATATATGGTAGCCGGGGAGCGAATGGTGTAATCCTGATCACGACAAAAAAAGGTGTGGCGGGTAAGAGCAAATTAAACGTTGGTGTGTATAATGGATATAGCCATATCACCAGAACAATGGATATGCTGGCAACAGAGGATTACCTTAAGATGCGCAGGGAAGGTTTTAAAAATGACGGGCTTACTATTACGAATGCAAACGCCCCCGATCTCCTGTTATGGGATCTGACCAGGTATACCAATTTTAAGGATCTTCTGATTGGTGGAAATGCAAAAACCACCGATGTGCAGTCAGCAATAAGCGGTGGGACTGAGAAAACCAGGTTCCTGATTTCCGGAGGCTACCATGGAGAGACTTCCGTATTTCCTGGCGAACAGCGTGACGATAAACTATCAGGTCGGATTAGCGTGAATCATCGCTCAACGGACGAGCGCTTTAGCCTCGATTTTAATGGCGGGCTTTTATATGACCGCAATAAGATGAGTTCGGGCGATCTTACGGCCTATATCAATATGCCACCAAATATGCGATTATACGATGATGCGGGCAACCTGAACTGGCAGGAGGGCGGCACTTTTTTTGGCGGGGCAATTACCAACCCTTTGGCCGCAGCCAACAGACAATATACCGGAAAGTTCAGTAACCTGACAACAAGCGTTAATATGGCCTACGAAATCTTACCCGGACTAAAAGGAAAGGTAAGCCTGGGTTACAATAGTTTATCTGGTAATGACCAGGCGCTTAACCCCTCAAGTTCCATAAATCCAAACTCAGGAACACTTCCCTATTCCAATTTTGGCCGGTCATTTTTAGGCAGCTGGATTGTGGAGCCGCAGCTTGAATATACCAATACCTTAGGTAAGGGCAAATTAAACATCCTTGCCGGGGGGACCTTACAGAATACAAGCAGCAACACATTGAGCGTCTCCGCACAGAATTACAGGAATGATATCCTGCTTTCCTCAATAGCCGCAGCGGGGAATGTAACCACAAGCAATAGTGATTACGCTTACCGCTATACGGCCTTTTATGGAAGAATCAATTATAATTTTGCGGATAAGTACCTCATCAACCTGACGGGAAGACGTGATGGATCGAGCAGGTTCGGAACGGGAAAGCGTTTTGCAAACTTTGGCGCCCTTGGAACGGCATGGATATTTACAGGAGAGGATTATATTAGGGAAAAACTATCCTGGCTTAGTTTCGGGAAGATAAGGGCCAGCTACGGCAAAACAGGTAATGACCAGATTGGGAACTATAAGTTCCTGGATACCTGGACGAATTCCAGCCTGCCTTACCAGGGAAATGCCGGGCTCCAGCCTTCGAGCCTGTATAATGCGGATTTTTCCTGGGAGACAAACCATAAAGCTGAAGTGGCACTGGAGCTAGGGGTGCTGAAAAACCGGATCATGCTTAGCGCGGCATACTTTGTAAACCGTAGCGGAAATCAGCTGATCAATTATCAGCTGCCCATACAAACAGGCTTTACCTCGATTCTTAGAAACTTCGATGCTGTGGTGCAGAATTCAGGCCTGGAAATCAGTCTTGAAAGTACCAACTTTCTGAGTGGCGCTTTTAAATGGACATCTAATGCAAACCTGAGCGTTCCAAAAAATAAGCTTGTTAAATTCAGTGGCCTTGATCGCTCCAGCTATGCCAATACCTATATCATCGGCGAACCGCTTTCGACAAAAAGAGTGCTCGAATACCTTGGGGTAGATCCATCAACAGGAATTTACTCCTTTCGTGATGTAAACGGCGATGGCTTATATGACGCTTCTGATAGAATTCTGATAAGAAATACTCAGCCTGATTTCTATGGAGGCCTTCAGAACAGTTTTTCCTATAAAAATATCAAGCTGGACATTTTCCTGGAATTCAGAAAACAGACCGGATATAACTACTTATATACCCAATCGACCTTCATCCCGGGCTACTTTTATTTCAACCAGCCCGCTGTTGTACTGAGTCGGTGGCGAGCTGTTGGAGACCTTGCAGATATTCAGCGTTTCGTAGCCTCTGGCAGCAGCGCTGCTTATGCGCCGGCAGGAAGTTATTTACCGGCTTCAAGTGCAGTATTTAGTGACGCATCTTTTATCAGGCTCAAAAATGTATCCCTGACCTATGCCTTTGCGGAGCGATGGGTGAAAAAGCTCAAACTGCAACAGCTGAGTATATACGTTCATGGCCAGAATTTACTAACCATAACAGAATATAATGGAGCAGACCCGGAAAGTCAGAATCTGTTTGTGTTGCCCCCCTTAAGGACAATAACCGCTGGTTTACAATTAACACTATAATTATGAAAACAATAGTAATTAAAACATACCCAGGGCCTATTTCCCATCTTAAGCGCTTGCTTCTTGGGAGCCTGCTATTAACAGCTTTTTTATGGAGTGCATGTGAAAAGCTAATTGAGGTACCAAAGGCGGGAAATCTGATCCTGAGCAAAGATGTATTCTCTGGAAATGAGACCGCAACATCAGCGGTGATGGGGCTCTATAGCAAGATGGTGACGCCAAACCTGAGCATGAGTAATGGTGGGCTGAGCGTATATTCCGGCTTGTCGGCGGATGAATTGCTTAATCCTGCACCGAGCAGCAGTTATGATCCATTTTCGGCCAATATACTCCTTTCTTCAAACGGCATAATCAGCAATAACTTCTGGAGCACGGCATACCGCAACATTTACCACGCAAATGCCATTCTGGAAGGGCTGAATGCATCAAACTCATTAAGTACAGCAACAAAAAAACAGTTAACCGGTGAAACCCTTACCATTCGGGCATTTTATTTATTTTACCTGGTTAATCTTTTTGGTGATATCCCTCTTACGCTCACAAGCGACTTTGAGCAGAACGCAGTGATGCCACGGACTTCATCAGCCATTGTTTACGCCCAGATTATTAAAGACCTTGAGGAAGCTAAAGTTCTCCTGACTGCAAATTACCCGAGTAGCGCAAAAGCAAGACCTAATCTATTCGCGGCCAGAGCACTTTTGGCCAGGGTTTATCTTTACAGCCAGCGATGGGCTGAGGCAGAGGCTGAAGCATCTTCAGTAATATCCTCCGGTTTATATAACATGGAGCCGGATCTAAATAAAACCTTTCTGAACACCTCAAATGAAACCATCTGGCAATTGGTAAGGGAAGCGGCTAACACCGCGGAAGCAGCCGTTTTCCTCCCGTCTTCTGGTATTGTTGTTCCTCCTCTTGTGATCAGGGATAACCTGCTTAATGAATTTGAGCCAGGAGATCTTCGAAAAAGCAGGTGGTTGTCCAGCAATATTGTCAATGGTATAAGTTATAGCTATCCGTACAAGTATAAGGTTAGGACCAACTCCACAGTAAGTGAAAGTCTTATTGTCCTGCGCCTGGCGGAGCAGTACCTGATTAGAGCGGAAGCGCGGTTAGCCCAGAACAACATAGGTGGGGCGGTCTTAGATCTGAATGTGGTTCGAACCAGGGCTAGGGCAACTGCAACTCCTGCCATAACAAACCCACTCCCCAACCTTTCTACTATACTGACTAAAGCGGAGCTGACTGAGGCGATATTTCATGAACGTCAGAATGAACTTTTTTGTGAGTGGGGCCATCGGTGGCTTGATTTGAAAAGAAGCGGCAGAGTTGACCAAAAACTTATTGGACTTAAGCCAAACTGGAAACCTTTCATGGCATTATATCCCATTCCTTTTTCAGAAACGCAGACCAATATTTTTTTAACCCAAAATCCAGGATATGAAAATTAGACAAATTAAAACAGCTAAAACCCAACATTTAATTGTCCTACTTTTAATGTTGGGTTTCTTTCCACTGCTAAGTATGGCCCAGGCCGCTTTAAAAAAAGGCGAACAGATTCCTGATATAGTGATTCAAAATATTTATAACTACCCCAAGAAAGCGTTTGACCTTGACCAGATCAGAGGAAAGTTGATCATATTTGATTTTTGGAGCCCAAGCTGTATTTCGTGTTTAAAGTCGTTTCCAAAAATAGATTCCCTGCAGCGACTTTTCGCAGACGAGGTAACGATTGTGCTGGTTAACAAGGAAAGTCTTGATTCAACAAGAAGGTTTTTTGAGACCCGCAAATTTCTTTTCAGGCCACAGATTCCTTTTGCAACCAGTGACGTCACGATCAACAAATTATTCCCAAATCGCGCTAATCCTGCCTATGCGTGGATAGACGGAGATGGGAAGTTTCACCAGATGACCAATGAACTTACGGCAGCATCCATTCGTCGATTCCTTGCGGGAAACAAGGTAAATTTAGAGGATTACAGGGAAAGGCGTAAATACTTGACATCTCTATTTGACAGGGAATATGAGTCCAGCGTAATTAGCTATTCCTATCTTTCAAAAGCGATTCCAGGGGTGAATTTAAACGGCTCGATAGGAAAGAAGGGGTTATCATTCCATAATTATGACCTCATGAATTTATACAGGGAAGCTTTCGGGGAACAGGGGAAATACGATTTTTCCAAGAAATGGAATATTGTATTGGATGTGAACAATACTCAACGGTTTATCTCACTTCAAGATGAAGAAATGGCTCACGATTGGAAGAGAAAAAATCTGTACAATTATGCACTTCTGTTGCCGGAAAATATGGCCGAAGAAAGATTCAGTATGATGCGTTCCGATCTGAAACGATATCTTGGATTTGATGCAAGGGTAGAAAAGAAATTGATTAGTAGTATGATTTTAGTAAAGGTAGGAAACATAGATAAGCTAAAGTCTAAGAAAACCGGGCCTTCAAATTTTAGGATGTCTGATATCCGGACCAGTCGAATTGATTCGGTTAGGAGACTGATTAACCGTCCTTTTAAGACTTTTTCAAATATTTTAGGCTCATGGGTAGCGCTTAGGTTAGAAAAGCCATTTGTGGACGAAACAGGTTATTCGGGAAACATAGACATTGAATTAAACGGAAATGCCGTTGATAGTTTTAATCTGGGAAAAATCAGAGCACAGTTAAAGCAATATGGGCTCGACCTTATTGAACAGAAAAGGCCAATTGATGTCCTGATAATAAGGGAAAAAGGGGTGGTGAAGGAATAACCATCCATTACCACCCCTTAATCATTAATTACTGAACCTTACGCGATGGTCGTTGTCCGCTGGAGCAGGAGCGATATCATCAATCGTCTGAACAGTTTCGTAGCCTCTGATACAATCAGCAGCAGTCTGATCCTCACAAGAGGTTAGGGGATTGCTGCCACCAGGCATAGAATCATCCTTCGTCTGAGGGGTACTATTAAGCTGCGCCTGTAATGTACCCGAAGAACTGATCTGATACCAGTACAGATTTGGCTGCACTTTCTTGGTATTGGCACTACTATTCGATGGTTTAAATGCAAAAGTTAAACCCATAATTGCAACTAATGCAAAAGAAAACATAGCTCCAAGCCATGTTTTTTTAGTATTAAATGATTTGGTATACATACCGATATTGTTTAAATTTAAAATGATTTAATTATGGTCGCCCTTGTGGCGGGCATTCCGAAAAGGACTGTTCAGCTATGGACAGCCTTTTTCCTTTTATCAGGCCTCACGGCCTCGCCGGGAAGAGCGCATATTTTCGAACATGTGGGAAATAAACAACTACTCTCTTTTGGGCGTGGTATTTATTGGGCTCACTTAATGCAGGTGAACCTAATTTTGCTTCTACATTAGCTGGACGTTTCTTAATCATTTTAAGGATTAGCGTTGCAAGCACAGAAAGGCCGGTTCGGAAAATTATTTCCGGTATCCGTTCAATCCATATAGCTACCCTTAAAGTTTTCATAATTCCTGTTTTGCCTAACATTTACCCTTTTACAACAACCTGGCTGTTGCATGCCCATTTTGAAATATACGCGCTTATCGCTGCGCCTGCGTCCCCTGTATAAAGTCCGGTCAAAACTTACGAGCACCTGCCGGTTTTCGCACCAATAACCTAATCAACTTCTGGGCAGATTATCTTAGCGCTTTCTACTTAACGCCCGGGAAGGGCGGCTGAAAACAGGTGCTACCCACCATATTTCAATATTTTCTCCCAAATCAATCGGGCCTATTTTCATTTTTTGGGACGTCGTCTTTTCTCTTGCTCAAGCTTTTTGAGGAGCTCTTCCCTCTTAGCGGCACAAATAATGACACTCTCATGCTCCCGCTGATAGTGCATGACCTGTTTATTACCTTGACGGGCCAGGGTTTCCAGTTGCAGGTCTGTTATCTGATCCTCACATGTGCAATTTTTCTGAGGAAATAGTGCTGCCAGTCCAACGCCAATGACAACTGCGATAATGCCAAAAAGGCTTTGATAAACTTCTCCGCGTTCCGGCTTTTTAAATCTCATCCAAAGAAATTTATACTCTTTTTTTTCAGGGCCTGACGGCTGTTCATTAAAATCATTGTTCATTGCCTATCGGATTGCTTGAATAAATTTAGGCCTATCCTTTCAGAAAAATAGAGGCAAAAAGGAAGTTTTTCCGTCAACTGCACCAATTTCGGAGGTGAACTGTCACTCACTTTGATGAATTGCCCCCAATGACTGGCCAATAAAAAGGTCTTTTTGTATTTTTATGAAACTAATAAGGCAGTTTATGCATAGCAAGAAATCAGATGGCAAAAATCTTCCGGATTATTTCAGCTTTGGCTGGATGATGCTGATCTCGCTATGCATAACGCTTTGTTTAAACTGGCCAACTATGAACTCACGGTTTTGGCATACCTTAACCCAAGATTGGTATCACATTGCATGTGCGAATACATTTGCAACCGTTTTCATCATGATAACCTTTACCAATATTTTCACAAGTTATCTGGATTCAAAGTGGCTCTGGGAGAAAGATTTATGGAAAAGGCTTGTTTTTCAGATGCTATTAGGATTTATGGCACCTATACTGATCTGTTATTTTTTCAGTTGGGTTTCTTTTTATTTCCTCAACGTCAATATCAGCTCAACAAGGTATATCCGGAATATGTCCAGCTTACTTGTACTCATTTGTATCATGATCAATCTCCTACATATGGTTTATTACTATATGTATAGATCTTCGGAATGGCTAAATAGTACGGCTGGAAAACCAAAACCAGCGCCAGTTTTGTATCTATTTATTCCTGATGGGAAGGGAGAGAAGAAAATTGCAACCGCAGCTATTGCCTATATTTATGTAGAAAATGGGACAACCTATATCCAGCATCATAATAGTGATCTTGATGTGTGTTTTATAGCTTTAGACAGTCTCTATAAAAAACTAGATGAAGCATCTTTTTTCAAAGCAACAAGAAGTTATATTGTCTCATCTGCGGCAGTAGATGGCTATGTAAAGATTCCACACAAAGGCCTTAAAGTAAGACTACAACCACAAACCCCAGAACCTATAAACGTCAGCCGTTCAAAAGCCCCTCGATTTATAGACTGGTTAAAAACCGACCCTTAGTAAAGTTTGCAAGGGATTCATCACAACTTTACGGAAACCCGTAATGATGTCTTTTTAGTTTCTAATACCTTGGCTCCTATTATTCAAATCAGAAATATGAGCACAATTTTTACAAAATCAGTAATGTCTACCGCACTAGTTATTTTAGCCGTGATGATGCACAGCTCCTGTAAGAAAGCAGCGCAGGAAACTGTAAAAGAGCAGGAGCAAATTCCGTTAGTTTTTTCTTATGAGGTGACCTGTGATTACTGTAACATTTCCTACATCGATGCAACCAATCAGACCAAAACGGTAACGAGCAACATAGGCAAATGGACTTATAAAATTGAGAAAAAGGTTTCCTTTGATCTGAAGTTAAGCGTTTCATCAATCATTTCAAGTTATCAGACCATCCAGGCTTATATCTTAAAGGACGAGGAAGCGGTATACGGAAATCTCGGTTATAACCGTGCGGATCTTTCCTATAACACCGTTTCTGGAAACGGCACATCTAGTTTTGGTAGTTATGTTTCCACCACCACCCCAACCGGCGGGAACAGCTCAGGTGGAACCACCGCTCCAACCTCTTCAGTTTGCGGGGCAAAAAACAAGACCGGAGGCTATTGCAAACGGATGGTTGTCGGAGGTGGCAGATGCTGGCAGCATAAATAGACTGCCCAGGCATATCTTCAATTACATTTACTTGAGCAACGTTTATATCGTTATATTAAAACAAAAATCATGAAAGCATTTATTTTGTCAATAGCACTGATGTGCTGTTATTTTCTTGGCAATTGCCAAAAGATATCTTCACTTGGCACAGTCAATGAAAGCAAGCTGGGAAAATGCACCGGTTCAGCTTATTGTTCGGCGTGTAAAAACTGTTCCCGCTGTGCCCACTGCGGGAGTGGAGGCACCTGTGGGGTGTGCTCACCTGTTGAATCGCAAACCCCGGTATACTCCAGCCCCCGCAAAAAAGCATCTAGCTACAGGCCGAGATCATCTGCATCTGGTAAGCAGAAAAAGCAATCCTTCAGTGCTGAAAAGAGTAATATGAAAAGTTACGTTTCTGAATCTTTATCAGCGGTAAAGCTCAAAGAAATCAGTCTTCGCTCAGGGCCAGGATTATCCTATCCTGTTATAGAAACGCTTAAGCGCAACCAAAAAGTGAAACGGCTTGCAAAAAAGGGAGAGTGGGCAAAAGTGAAAGTCCTGTCCTCTGGAACGACCGGTTACTGTAATCTGGCAGGAATAAATTAATATCCTGTACGAATAAGCTCTAAGAATGATCAGGTGGGGAAATAAATTCATTAGACTAACCCCCACTATTTTTTTCCTGTAGAAGCTAAAGCGAAACATGCTGGGATAGTGCACCCGGGGTGTTTCGCAGGCCGCAAGGCGCGAGGGGATTTCTTCTTCTGACCTTTTGATTTTTTATAAAAACTATAGCCCATCCGCTCAACGCTGCATACCCTGCTCTTGTTGCCTTGCTTTTCTCCTCCTTTTCTTTTCCGCTTCTTCAATCGTATCAGAGGCGATATCCGGAATAAAAGCAGGCTCCATCAAAACTTCCAAAAATTCGCCTACAGTTTTACCGGTAGATTCGAGCATGCTCCCAACAGAAGAAAAAATTCCCTCAGCGACACCTAAAGCAAGTTCATTAACCACAGATCTGCTCTGGTAATTTTTCATAGACGCCTCCAGCAGAACATCCAGCTGCTCCCTTTGCTGTAAAGTGCCGTTTTTTAAAATATTGGCGTAGGCCAGCGTATCTTTCAGGTTTCGCTCAAAGCCAAACTGCTCATCAAACAAGCGCTCCCCACATTGCTTAAAAGCCATCCGGTCAAACTGCCCCATTTTTTTGGAGTGCTCAGCATTTCTGCCTTTTGAGCTGTTCATGGGACTGAGCTTTATTTTATTGGTGATATCCCGGCGGCTGACAATCACCTGTATATGCAGCTGATTTCCGTTCTTTTTCTCGCCGCGCTTCTGGCTACCATTTTTAACCGCTACATCCTTATGACTATAATACCTGTTATGCTCCACTTTGCCAAACCAGAGCAAATCCTTATTACTACCAATCCCAGGGCGTCTGAAGTTCCTGGCATATTCATCCATTACTTTCTCTGTATATGCTTTCAGCACATTTTTCATATCAGGATCCCCAACCGATTTCCTTAAATGCTCCAGTTCCTTTTGGCTTGGGCTGATGTTGATCAGGAAAAACTTGGCCTCATGCCGCCCGAGCTTTGCGTTGTTTCCATCCAGTGCCCTACGTACTTCAAACGCCTCCACATCCTGCCGGTTTCCATTGAACCATAGTTCCGGCTGCTTTAGCTCCTCCGTGCGATTCTCCTTTTCCAGGTAATTTACAAGCCCACTACTGCTGCCCTTGTTACTGGCTTCCTTATTGTCCGTAATATTGATGTACATGGTTATAAAAAATCAATCTGGTTTTTGGTTATCCTGATTAGTTCCTCTTTCTCCTTAGCTGAAGTCATCATATTAAAAGCATCTCTGCTTTTGATATAAGTGCCGAGTATGTAATGAAACTGTTTTTTAAGCTGTTCCCTGGTCGTTAGTTTCACCAGGATATTTTTAAGTATCTCATCAGTATTCGATAGTTTGTTGCTGTAATTTTTTCCAACCGATAAAAGTTCACCTTGCCCATTGACCAGGGTAACGTTCTTTTTCTCCAACTCCCTTAACAGGTTATTGATGTCCCGCTGGCTACCCGTCATCCTATCCACCTCTCTTTTGATCGGAATAAGCAAGTCATTTTCCTGGGTCTTGATAAAACCGATGTAATCCTTGTGCTGCCTGAGCAGTGTATTTTTTAATAGTTCATCATTGATATCCAGCGGATCTTTCTTGCTCCGAAAGAAGTAATCCACCATCTGCGCAAATACCAGCCTGTTCGGACGGCCAAGCTTTTGCGCGATCCTGTCCATTTTGACTGCCGTCTGCGTATTATATTTTATGGTTCTTAATGTTTCCATTTCAGCTCTTCATTGTTCGTTAAGTAACTTGTTATGTATATCGCAATATATATTGCCCTATAGATATACAGCTATTTATGCATATACATATCTGTATATCCCAAACCCTCACCAGGGTTCCTTTTTCTTTAATCCTGCCGCCTTCAGCGGCCAAGAGAACCCCTGGAGGGTTCTCCAAACAGCCTTTACGCTAGCGTAAGGCTAAGATGGTGAGGCTCTGCCCAACCACCGCTTGCTCCTTTTTCTGGAAATGAAAAAGGACCTTTTGTATGCTGCCTTAACCCCCTCAAAGCTTTTTAGTGGGAGACCGATCCCAACAGATCTCCCATAAAAAATATTTAATAAGCTCCATTTTAAATGCTTCTACTATTATATTATACTCACAAAATCCTTAACCATCCTTAAGATAAATCGCAGCTCAGCAGAGCTTCATCTTCCAGGTTCCAGGATACCCGGCTTCCAAGAAAAGGATTATAGGAAGGGGTGTAAAAGATGTATCCAAAAACCTGAAGTTCACCAATACACTTGTGATAAGTTGAGGTCGAATAGATCTTAGATGAACGCATCAGCTTGCTCCGGCTCACCTGAAAAGGGTGAGTCAACCCAGAATTTTCCGAAGCAAAAATCAGCGCAGCCAAAAGACTGACGTGAAATGCCGAAAGCCTTTGATCCACCTGAATACGGTCTTTGAGATAATCAAGATTTTTATTTACGCTAGCCATGCGCCTCCTCCCGAAATAATCTTTTGACAACTGCATTTTCAGGCGTACCATGACCCAGTATGCGCCTGATATCCTCACGGCTAAAATATACAATACGGCCAATCTTGGTAAAAGGCAGTTTGCCGCTGACCCGAAGGTGCAGGAGCGTACCGGCAGAAATTTTCATCAGTTTCCTAACCTCAGAACTTTTGAGGTATTCATCAGGCGCAGCCGTTTGGAGCGGAACAATTTTCTTGATCTCTTCGATCAGCTCGCTTTTTAGTTCAAGCAGATCACTTTTGGTTACCAGGTCTAAATTCATGTCTCTTAAAAATTTAATGATCAACACTATCCAACTAGCTATAAAAAGAAGCTCGCTATTTGGAGATTTCACATCAAAAGTGAGAACAGAAACATGTAATCGGATGCCCAATGGAGGTGTTTGGGCATAACTGCACTTTAAACTACGCTAATGTTGATCAACAGGCTTAATTGGAACAATGTTAAAAGCCCTATCCTTATCGGATATGAAAATGTATTTAGAGGAGTCTTCAGATGAAAAATAATTTTGCGCAGTTGCCAATGGTATTGGTTTGTCTCCATGGACAAAATTTTTGGCAATCATTTTATACCAGGGGCTATAACCCTGGGTCTTTAATAACCTTCTGCCACCTGGCATTGTAAGCTTCTGAAGCTGGCGCATCAGATCCATAAATGCGGCTAAATCTCCGCTATTGATCGCAATTTTTTCATTCGCCTCGTACTGTAGGATATCATCAAGTCGGGCCTGTAAATCCGCCAGATTACTTGTAAGCTGCGCAATTTCGGCATCCTTTTGACTTAACATCTTTTCCGTTGAAGTATTTACATTCCACTCATCAATGGTATTTAGAAATCCTTTGAAGGCTTCTAATTTATCCATGTTAGCCGAGTGAATTTCATATTCAGGTTTAAAGGGGTTTTTAGCTGAATAAAAAGTGATTCTTCTTTGAATGCTTCGGTTTACCTTGCGGAAGAATTCTTCGCGTCCATCTGGATTCCGCAGCAGATAGTGATCTAGGTGAAAATCGTAAAAGGCACGGTATTCGCCATCGGGCAGGCTATAAAGTTTCAGTGCAAAGAAATTATCCTCTAATTTTCTATTGGAAAATATTGGGTTACCAATCTCATATGGATGTGGAGAGAAATCGAATCTTCGTCGAAATTTATAAAAACCTTCTGTCATAATAAATTATGGAGTAATGGTTCCCTTTCAGTAACCAGACAGAGAACTGTTAACAATTAATAGCAATATACAAGTATTCAGGTCTGTAGGCAAATTCCGGATATCGGCATTTCTGAATTTGTTTTTAGGAATGAAACCCATTAGACGGGAATACATATTATTGGGTGAAACGTTCAATAAATCTACTCAAATGAAATTGGCACGTGAATTACAGCAATCATAACAAATGACATGAAGTATATTAAAGGTGACTATGAAGATAAAAGGAAGATCATCAGTTTGATGGACATAAAAATATTGTCTCTTATAGAAGTATCCATCGAACTGTTCTTGTGGCTCAGGTAATGTGTCTATTAGATTATTTAAATGCGGTTCTCAAAGAGAAAAAATACGCAAATAAAATATAAAATATGATTTGCTTACTTCGGTAGCGGGGGAGCAGGATCGAGCTGCCGACCTCAGGATAATAATCATGTGCTCTAGCTATCAGAGTTGTGCATGTGCCTTGTGAGAAAAACATAGTATTAAGCCTATCTCTAACTTGCGTGGTTCAACTGCACATGCGGTACGCCAGTAGGGTGCAATTATAATGTTGAAAATTAAACCTTTTGCAGTCAAGTATAGTGTACTTTGATTTTTAGATATTTGATTTTACATTTAATATTAAATTAATGCTCGATCAATCATTTAGCCTCCAGAATTTCAGAAAAATATTTGAAATTGAAAACAGAAAAGGAAATCTGAAAACATATTTTCTTTCTAATGATTACTTAAAATTGACTAGGGAAGTCAATAGGCTAAAAAAACACGTCCGGAAATGCATAAGCAATAATTTCCCTGTCAGTGAATATGCTAATGAAGCGGCTCAGATCGAAAAGAATGAAACTTTGAGAGATGAAATACTAGAAAACGAACTTCTTGCATATGCTACTGCTGCTAATGCTAAAAACTTTTCTTTAGATCTTACGAAAATGTTTGATGAGATTACAGAGAAAGATGTATATATGATTGAAAGACGGCCTGAATGTTATTTTGTAACTAAGCAACTTCAATATAATATTTCACGCACTTTTAAAGTTAAATCTTCGAATAGATTCGAGATAGTAAAACAGGTGAAATCAATACTTAAAGATAATTTTCCCAAGTATGTGGTAAGAACTGATATTAAGAGTTTTTATGAAAGTGTTCCTCAAGAGAGGCTATTAAAAATAATACAGAATAATAATCTGTTGAGTCCTCAGAGTTTGAATATAGTAAAAGGGCTTTTATACAATTATAATATTTTGACTAATCAGATAACCCTATGCAAAGAGAATCGCAAAGGAATTCCCCGAGGTGTTGGGGTAAGTGCATATTTATCCGAATTATATATGCGAACTATCGATGAAAAAATAAAAGACCTTCCAAATTTGACTTTTTACGCAAGATATGTGGACGATATTATTGTTATTTTTTCTCCGCCTTCAAGTGAAAGCGTCAAAGATAGTTACCTTCAAAAAGTGATGAGTATTATTGAAAATGAAGGTCTTCAAATTAGTATTTCTTTGCCAGATGCTTACATAAACCGGCTAACAAATCTGCTTAAAACAAGATCAGTAAAAATATTCGAGGAGATTAGAAAGATGATTGTTGAGCAAACTTCACCTATAACCGAAGAAGCATCATTATTCAGAATCTCTCAAGTGATAGATGACGATCGATATACAAATCCCCAAAAGTTTCTGCTTCTTGAGCTTTCAGTGAAGAGATCTTTGAATAGGATCGAAAATAATAAATCTTATCAATGTAATTTTTATGATAAAGCTGATAAACGAAAAATAAATTTCCTAGGTTACCTTTTCATTGTAGTAAACCAGAAATTTCATGAAATCTTATTATCTCCGAAGAAGATTGAACGATATGAAATGAAAATCGAGGCAACAATTGATTCGTTTCAGGACTATAGAAAGGTGAATTATAAGGAGGCTAAAAGAATCCTCATTCAGAGATTATCTTATTTAACGAAAAATACAAAGTTAGATAAGCCTAAAAAAGGTTATGTAGGTATTTATTATTCGAATAGTCTATTGGAAGTTGACAGCCCAAGCCTGAGGCAATTGAACGAAATTTTAAAAAAGGCTTTAAATAATAAGCTTCCTGATGTTGCTGACCAAAAATTGAAACATAGATTGTTGAGATTTTGTTTCGAGAGAGGATTTAAGGATCGTTTATTTTTCGACATAAACAATAAAAAAATGCCTCAAATCCAAAGCCGTGTCCATGCACAAAAAGAAACTAATTTTGAAAAAATTGTAGCTATTTGGAAATAATGAAAAAGAAGAAAATTATTAGCTACACAAAGGAAAGGGCCATTCTTTCTGATGCATTACCGTATGAAACTCCGATAATCTTCTCAAACAGGTATCTTTATAAGTTTTTCTCTGAGCATAAGATTCGCTTTATGCCAGGTGTCAACAAAAATCCGGATTCCGTATATATAGATATTAAGTCAGGAAAACTGGAGGGCTTTAGAGAGATACTCGGGCTACTTTTAAGTGTAGAAGCAGATGATGTCGGAAATCAATTCAAGATCAATCCTAAAGAAAATTTCAAAATCCCTTTTCGGTATAAGATAGCACACAAGCAGAATGATTTTCGTGAATTATCGATTCCCCATCCAAAAAATCAGCTAGAGCTGATAAAATTTTATGACGACTTTAAAGAGCAAATTCTTTACTATTCCGACAAATCTTCATTCTCGATTAGGAAGCCTCATTCGCTCGCGAAATATACCTTTGTTAATGATTCTTTGCATAAGCAGCTAAGTGGTGATGAGGATGAGTTAATCGAAGATTCAAGTAAAGAATATGAAAGCTTGAAGACTTTTTTTAGTTATAGTGAATATACTAATATTTATAAATTTTATGAGGATTACCACTATCATAGAGCAGAGAAAAAATACAATAAGTTATTAAAATTTGATATTGCCAGGTGTTTCGATTCGATATATACTCATTCGATCTGCTGGGCGCTTTATGGTAAAGAGGTTATCAAAGATAAAATTGGTTTATCACAGAATACTTTTGGGGCGAAATTTGATAACTTGATGCAGAGGATGAATTATAATGAGACAAATGGCATTTTAATTGGCCCTGAAGTTTCGAGAATTTTTGCCGAATTAATTCTACAAGAAATTGATAAACGGGTTGAACTTGAGATGAGGAATCAAAATCTATATCATAGGAGAGATTATGAAGTTTATAGATATGTTGATGATTTTTTTGTTTTCTATAATGATGAGGAAACAAGCAGCAAAATCTCATTGTTTTATAAATCTTATTTATCTGAATATAAAATGTCACTTAGTGATAGCAAAACTAAGCTTTATGAAAAGCCTCTCATTACTGAGCTAACTATAGCAAAAGAACGAATTGTAGATTTATTTGAACAGAAAATATTCTTCAGGTTAGAAAAGTGTGCAGAAGAATCATTACGGGCAACTTGCTTCGAGAACAATTTTTTATCACAATGTAATGCTAATCACCTCATAACGAGGTTCAAAATCATAATTAAAGAATCCAGTGTTGAGTACAAAGATATCATGAATTTTTCTCTAGCCCTGCTAACCAGACGAGTTGAAAGGGCTATCAATCTTTTTGATGATTATTACAGAGGTGTTTCTGAAGAAGCATTTAAGACAGACAGAAGCGGGGTGCTATTTGATAAACTTAAAAAAGATAAAATTGAAAGTTCCTTCGTATTGTTTATATTGGATATTCTTGATTTCTCTTTTTTCCTTTACACGGTGTCACCACGAGTAAATTCCACTATCAAACTTAGCAGTATGATAAGTAAGGTTATTCTTTTTACAAAAGGACAATATCGATTTAAAGATCCTGGAAAAGATATTGTAAAGCAGGTTGATAGATTGAAATCAAGTAGTAAGCTGCTAATTTTCAAAAAAATAGTTGATGATATTTCATTGGTTCTCGAAAAGAACCGTATGACCGAGGTAATTCAGCTTGAGACTTTATATTTGCTTGTGATACTTAAAGAACTAGGAAAGGAGTATAGATTGTCAGTTAGTCAATTGATCAAATACCTTAAACTGGTTGAAGAGCCTAATACAGAGAGGCTAAATTTTAGTATGGAGCCCAATTACTTTGTTATCATTACAGTATTATTTTATTGTGGAAATATTACAGCTTACGAAAATATTAAATTAGCTTTGAAAAAGGCTTTGATCAAGAAAATTGAAGACGTAGATGTTGCTAAACTGAAGAAAAAAGCTGAATTCGTTATGCTTTTATTAGATTTACTAGTCTGTCCATTTTTAGATAATAAGTTTAAACGAATTATCCTAAATAAATATGATATTGCTGATGATCACCACGATAAGCTGATTTCGTATAAAAGATTTCAAAAATATTGGTTTACTAAATGGGATAAGTTTAATTTAGCAGATGAGTTGCATGCAAAAATAGCCTCTGAACCCTATTCATAAAATATTGGGTCCTACACCAATCAAATATAGTAAACATTGGTTTACACACACAGGTGGGACTCTTAAACCTTAACAGGTAGCCCGAAAGGGATCTCTGCAGCCTTGATTGGGGGCTGCTTTTTTATTATCGACATGAGAATAAACAATTAAGGTAAGTTATACTCATCTCGCTGGCACCGCGTGTGCATGTTTGCTAGAGCGGAAACATTAAATCTCGAACTCTGAAACGAAACAAACAGCATTTTATAAAAAAAAAGCCACCCAATGGGCAGCTTCAACTTATCTGATTGATACTTTCTATTTTGCTAAAACCATTGCATTTTGCTCCGCTTCCATGATGCTTTCAGAAGCATATGATTCTGATTTAAGACTGGCAAAGTCAGCTAATTTTACATTTTTCATATTGCCTGCGATCATTGTACTTTGATCAGCAGTACCGTTTAATTTTAACACCGCATCATCCTTAACGACAGTGTATAAACTTCCTGCTGTAGTTTTAATCTTTGCTGTAGCACTTTGACCCAAAAATAACTGAAGGTATTTTACATCGAAATTATTGCTGGTCACCACAACTGATTGACCATAAGCTTCAATTCTTTCCAAATCTTTTACGGTAATATTAAATGTTACCTGACTTGTTTCCAATGAATTGATAAATAAGGTTTTTCCATCAGTTGATACAGTGGTTTTTGCAGCGTCATAGTTGCCCATACCCTCTACATTTTGTTTGTCTCCTTGCGTTAAGATGATTTTAACGTTCCCGCTCACCCAGATCCTTTTGAATTTTGATAATGAAGCAGTTTTTGTTTCTGCTTTAACTGGCTCAGCGGCAAAAGTTGCCACCATTGATGAAGTTACTACTACTGCTGTTAATGCTGCTGCGAATATTGTTTTTGCTAAAGTTTTCATATCGTTTATATTTTAGGTTTTTGCTATTATTTGTTATTAAGACGCAGCTGTCCATCAAACGTTTCAGGCAAAAATCCCGTAATATACCAGCGTAGGGAACCACTAGACCAACGCCTGTAATTTCTAGACGAACAGTTGCGAATTCTATACCCAGATTTGCTTAAATTTATCTATTGTGGCAATATGTATGTTTTTTGAATAAGTCCTATATCTAATGATTTGATGGCTACCATATCATCGGAGGATAGTTCGAAGTCAAATAGGTTAAAATTTCCTTAATCTTTTATTTACTGATTTTTGAATAGCACTGACCTCTCTTTGAATGAACCGTCGCAAGACTACTTGGGCAATGCCCTTATTATATTTACGTGACAGTTCTTTTAAAAGTTCATGGATAAAAAGAGCGTCTCGAACACAAATTGTGCATAAAAACAGATTTATCAATGGCGCTTCCATGACGAACTCAAACTGGAAATATAGAGATGTAAAATTTTTCAACTTGAATATGTGCTTATATTTAGATGCATGTAAAAAGATAGTAGAAGCAAAAGCTCTTTTCAATTTGAATTTTTTTTAAAGTTAAATATTGAATGAAATTTCGTCAAAAATCATGCAAATTATTTCAATAATCCGTATATTTGTAACCGAAAGGATTTGTTATGCCAAAATTAGAGGAATTAAAGAGTCATCTTAAAAAAGGGGTGATATACAAAAGGGATGAACTGCAAAAGTGGTCAAAATCAATAGACAGGCATCTTTCGGAACTTACAGGTGAGGGAACTTTGAAAAGAGTTGGCCCTGGGCTATATCACTTTCCGAAGAAAAATGCATTTGGTTTTGAACCACCGGCGGATGATATGCTCATCAAGAAATTCTTGGACAATACCAACTTTCTGATTACTTCTTTCAATTATTTTAATGCATTGGGCCTGGGGACGACACAGTTGTATAACAAACAGATTGTTTACAACCACCTGCGCAGCGGAGATATTAAATTGGGTAACAAATTGTTCAGCTTTAGAAAAAAGTCAGCTTTTCCAACCAAGCCTACCAAGGAATTTTTGGTGATTGACCTAATAAATAATTTGGATTCACTTGCTGAGGATCAGCCCAAGGTACTTGAAAAGGCATTGAAAACAGCGAGGAGCTTGGATCAGCAGTCTTTAGGATATGCCGCTGAAAAATATGGAAACCCAAAAACAAGAAAATTATTAGCAACGAACTAAGTAATTACCTAAGTTATATGAGCAGCAAGTTTCTTCACCAGCGAATGGATTTTAAAAGCTTGATTAGTACATTGTCAGCTGAGGCTAGTATACTTGATGCCTTGATAGAAAAGGACTATTGGATCATGCATGTACTTTATGGCATGAAAAAGCTTGGCCTCGGTTTTGAGCTTAAAGGGGGAACCTCCCTATCGAAGGGCTTTAAGATCATTGACCGCTTCTCAGAAGACATTGACTTGCATATCATCCCGCCACGGGCATTTTTTGACCAGACGGGCATTCGGGTAAATGAAAATCCGAAATCAACTGGTAAGAATACCGTAGAAAATAGGATGAAGTTCTTTGATTGGTTGTCGGATAATATTGTTATAGAGGGTATTGAGCCAGAGCGAGACATCGAATTCGATGACGAAAAAGGAAGGAACGGTGGTATCCGGTTGAAATACAATGGTTATTTCGGTTCTGTGCCAGGAATTAAGGATGGCATATTGCTTGAGGTCGGCTTTGCAAAGGTTACCCCTAACCAAAATGTTGATATTAGTTCATGGATGTACGATAGGGCATTGGAAGTTGGCCTTGATGTGCTTGACAACAGGGCTTTAAATATCGCTTGCTACCATCCCGGCTATACATTAGTGGAAAAGCTCCAGACAATCGTAACCAAGTTCCGTGGAGAACAGACTGCGGGTCGTGGTGGACCAAAGGTCAATTTTATGCGGCAATATTATGATGTCTACAAGCTTTTACAGAGAGAGGATATCCAGCAGTTTATTTCAACAAAAGAATATCAGGACCATAAATCGCACTGGTTCCCTGAGGTTGATCTTGAGACTCCATTGGCGGAAAAGCAGGCTTTCCTTTTAACTGATGAGAAAATAAGGGAAGATTTTAGGAACCGATATAGCGGAACATCAGGACTTTATTACTTAGGTCAGCCTGATTTCGATGAAATGCTAACACTTATTCAAGCGAACCTATTAAAATTATAGTTATAACTTTTTTTGAAATAAAAGGCCAAAAACACTTAGTTAATTGGGCTACCATTTGTTCGGAATAATCATATAATATTTAATTAAAAATCATTTCATATCAAATATTACATTCTACATGATCCCTTTGAAGCCTGTGTAGGATGCTCCAAATCACATCAGTAGTATCAATGCAAGAAAAGTCGGTTGGAAAAAATATCTTTTCGCGTCCACCCCTAATCACCTTGTTAACTACCTGATTTTATGACAATTAACTCGCGTTAAAATGAACTATTTTGTCACAAATTCATGAAATATTTGTGACACTTTATAATATTTTTTTTGCCCAATAAACAAAAATAAAATAATGTAAAGCGATAACTCATAGCCCATCAATGACGGGCAAAATGTCCCCTAGCAAGGTTGCACTATAAATTATATTTTAATGATTTTGCCAAACTAAGATGAATAAGGAATCTAAATAACATTGCTTCAATCTTCAAACCCTATAACTGCTACATAGCTAACAATCTATCTAAAAAGCTTCATAACTTTCACACCATCATCCTCTTTATTCCCTTCCAGAAGTTTCTCCTTTAATGCAGACATCTCTGTACCAGTTTAAAAAAACATAAAAAGTAATACTATTAGTATCATAATTATTTATTTTTTAAACCCTTGTGTAAAATTATCTCACTAGCGTCGATACAATACTGGCAATATCCGAGTACCTTATTACATAGTATGCGATGATATAAAATGAATAGAATTAACAGATATATTTAAGATTTAATAATTCTAGCTTGCTTCTTTCTGTCAAAGAAATATGTAATTTTTTAAAACAAGATGATATAAATCAAATTCCGAAAGCACACCCGCGTATATATCCATATATACCCAAATAATTTTGGACATCGTGTGCTATCAAAGAAGAAATACTAAAATTAAATGGATAATATTAAACTCAATAATCACGGAAATGAGCATAATATTATCCATTTACAGCTATTTCATCTTTACCTAAAGAGCTTCATAACTTTCATATCGCCAGTATCCTCTTCTTCCTTATTCCGTTCCAGAAGTTTCTCCTGTAATGCAGACATCTCAGTACTAACTTTTGTATCGATCACCTTCGCATAATGCTGCGTTGTTTTCAAGCTGTTATGCCCAAGCATCTGGGATACGGTCTCAATCGGAACACCATTTGAAAGCGTAATAGTGGTTGCAAAAGTATGACGAGCCAGATGATAAGTAAGAACCTTAGTGATGGTACAAAGATCTGCGATCTCTTTGAGGTACCCATTCATCCTCTGGTTGGTGAGCACAGGCAACGCCACTTTTCTCCATCGGCATATCCTGTGATTCTTATACCTGTCAAGAATTACTTTTGCCTCATCCAACAAGGGGATGTGACAAGGTGTTTCCGTTTTCTGCCGTTTGATGAATATCCATAAATTACCGTCATCACCTTTTGTAATCTGATCCGGGCGAAGCTGCTTCACATCTATATAAGAAAGGCCGGTGTAGCAACTGAATATAAAAATGTCACGAACGATGTTTAAGCGCTC